>Ga0214921_10000046_pt1 | contig 235093 bp, 215 predicted proteins | sample LL1505_MetaG_FD_177992 | JGI IMG/M metagenome (GOLD analysis project Ga0214921, IMG submission 177992) | Freshwater microbial communities from Lake Lanier, Atlanta, Georgia, United States - LL-1505 | ecosystem: Environmental > Aquatic > Freshwater > Lake | place: USA: Georgia | collected... | reverse complement strand
GCCCATGCACCGGCGTAAGCGCCGCTGCCATGGACCAGATCTGCGCCAACCTGAAGGGCCGGGCCAAAGCGCGTTTGCGAAATGCCACGATAGCGATAATCACTCACCACCGCGGCGTTGCCGGTGATCGTGAGCTTATCGTCAGCCATGGCGCGCAAGGGCAAGGCTGTTGCGGCACCGAGCAGAATCGCAGCAGCAAAACCCGTTAAAACGCTCCGCTGCCTGATTGATGCTGAAAGGCTGTGCTGCCTGATTGATGTTGAAAGGCTGCGCTGCCTGACTGAAACGCTGCGTCGCACGACGGAAGTTTTCGGTGACGGTGATGGGCCAGTCGCCGTTAAACAAGTCAATTGTTGTTGCATCAGTTTGCTCCTTGCTGAGGGTCGAGAGCCTGCAATCGAGGCGTCATGGGTACCCATGCACAAGCTGTGCCAGGTTCAGATTGCTTGGTGATTTCGTCCAAAACCTGTGCTAGAGCTTCGGGCGCGTTGCCCGAAACGCCAGGCTAACGCACCACAACTGTGCGCTTGCACCGTTAGCGCGCCGAAGCGAAGGCTGAACACCAGGATGCGGAAGGTCTGAATCCGGCCTGCCGACAGCGCTCGGGCGTCGGGAAACCGGCTTTCATGGTCACAGCCATCGCTTCTCCTTCTACGAAAGGCCGCCTATGCAACTTGCCCGTGTTGACAGTCTTGCGCTACTTGGCCTGAACGCCATTGCCGTCCGCATCGAAGTGCAGATCGCCCGGGGACTTCCCGCGTTTCATCTCGTTGGCCTGCCAGCCGCGCTGGTTCGCGAGTCGCGCGAGCGGGTGCGTGCGGCCATCTGCCAAAGCGGCTTTGAGTTTCCGCAGCAGCGCCTCACAGTGAACCTTGCGCCGGCCGATTTGCCAAAGGACAGCAACGGTTTTGAGCTGCCGATCGCCCTTGGCATTCTGGTGGCAAGCCGACAATTGCCTGCTGCGGCACTTGCGGGTCTGGTGTTTTTAGGCGAACTCTCATTGGGCGGCCAGCTGCAACCGGTCCGCGCAGCCTTTGCACTGGGATTGGGCTTTGCACGAAGCCTAGACGAACAGCCCAAGGCGTCTGGCGCGAATCGCCCAATTCTGCTCGTACCTCCGGGAAGCGCACCAGACTGTGCAAGGGCTTATGCCGGACCGGTTTGGCATGCCCCGGATTTGAAGGCGCTGAATCAATGCCTGCTTAAGCGGCTTGAAGGCAAACCGCATCAGGCTCAGTCAGCGCCGCCAAGCCCGCCGGATGACGGGTCGGCCTGTGACGGCTTTGCAGGCAAGGAGCCAAGCGCAGCGGCTCAGGTGCTAGCGCCGATCCAGGCGGCGCAGTCGGACCTGTCACCGCGACTTCACGGACCACAAGGCACAAGCCATGAGGTCCCCGATCTTTGCGATATCCGCGGTAATCCGCTTGCCAAGCTTGCAGCTTGCGTTGCCGCCGTCGGCGGACATCACCTGTTGCTGGTGGGCCCACCGGGCTGCGGGAAGACCATGTTGGCGCAGGCGATGGCCGCGATCACACCGCCACCGAGCTTGGCTGTGCAACGCGAGCAAATGGCGCTTGAGAGCTTGAAAAACAGCCGCTGGCGTGCGACGCAAACCCCAAGGCAGCCGGTTTTCAGACAGCCCCACCATAGCGCCTCGGTCAGCGCGCTTTGCGGCGGCGGCTCACCGCCTCGGCCAGGGGAAATCAGCCTGGCCCACGGTGGCATTTTGTTTTTGGACGAGCTCACCGAATTCGACCCCCGCGTGCTCGAGGCCCTGCGCGAGCCGCTTCAAGCCGGCTGCATGCACCTTGCCAAAGGCACGCACAGCGCCGAGTTTCCAGCGCGTTTTCAATTGGTGGCGGCAAGCAACCCCTGCCCCTGCGGCTTTGCCAGCGGTGATCCTGACAGTCGAGCCCAAGGCGCAATCCCAAGCTGCCTGTGTACCCCCGAACGACTTCGTCGCTACCAAAGCCGAATTTCGGGTCCATTTCGAGACCGCATCGACCTTCAGATTCAGTGGCCCGCTCAAGCTTCAAACGCCGATGAAACCGACTGGGCTTTTGAGCTCATGGCGCCGATGTTTCAAGCCCATGGCGTTGTTTGCAGCCGGCTCGATAGCCAGGCGGCTCGATCGCTAGCCGAGCGCTGCCGGTCGATGCAGTGGACGCGACAAAACTGCTTGAACGCGCATTTGCAGGCTGCTCAAGTGGTATCGGTAGTGGGTATTGACCCGCAACAGCATCCGCTATTGCGAAGGCTCGCAGCGATTGGGTTTTCTCAGCGTGCATTGTTTGCCGTAGCCCGGGTGGCGCGCAGTCTGGCCGATATGTTCGGACTTGCCGACGTTGATGAACGCTGCTTTGCCCTTGCCATCCAACTCCGAAGGCTGCCCAGCTTTGAGACCAGCGGCTCTGCTTTGGCTTCAGTCTGAGTTGTTGATTCCTTTGAGCCAAGCCAGGCCTCGCCGCGTGCCGTCTGGCGACGGGTCTGCATGACATGACCGAGCCCTGGCGCGCAAGCTAAAGCGCATCGCGGTGCTGCGAGCCAGGCTGCAAGCTTTCAACCCCGGCCCGAGCAAATCCTGCGCGTAAAGCAGTGCAAAATGATCCGTCAATCGACGCTGCGCATGCTTGGCCACGCCCTTGTGATTTGGAGTTTTTATCGTGTTGACCCATATGCCCAACGATTCCCCCGCAAGCCAGACCTGGCAATCGGGCCCAACCCCAGAGCAAGACCCCATGAAACCCCTGATGGGTTTTAGGGTGATTGAGCTCCACGCCATCGGTCCGGTGCCTTTTGCGGGCTATATCCTGGCGCAACTTGGCGCCCGGGTTATCCGCCTGAGTCCGCCTACAGATCCACAGCTCGGCGTGGGCGTATCGCCTCGATTTGATATCTTGAACAGCAACAAAGAAGCTCAGGCCCTTGACCTGAAGAGCCCTGCAGGCATCACAGGGCTTGAGACTTTGCTCACGGAGGCTGACGTCTTGCTCGAGGGTTTCAGACCGGGGGTGCTAGAGCGCCTGGGGCTAGAGCCGAAGGCGCTTTTGGCGCGCCACCCGAAACTGGTCATCGGCCGGCTTTCGGGCTGGGGCGATCGTGGCGTTTGGGCGCCGCGTGCAGGTCATGACATCAACTACCTGGCTGTTGCCGGGATTTTGCATGCCATCGGTCCGGTGCATGCACCGAGCGTGCCGCTGAATGTGGTTGGCGATTTCGGCGGCGGCACCATGCACTTGTTGCTCGGCGTGTTGAGCGCCTTGCTGCGCCGCAGCCTAAGCGGGCACGGCGGGGTGGTGAGCACAAGCATTCTCGCAGCCTCGGTGGGCCTTACCCCGATGTTTTATGGCCTGATCGCGGCAGGCATCTGGACCATGCAGCGCGAAAACAATTTGCTTGACGGAGCTGCGCCTTTTTACCGAACCTATCGCTGTCTGGACGACAAGTATGTCGCGGTGGGGGCGATCGAAGCCAAGTTTTACCGCGAACTGCTCAGACTTACCGGCTTGCACACACAGATCGACACAGACAAGCAACACGACAGGCGCCACTGGCCCGCGTGCATCGAAGCGCTGACCCAGGTCTTTGCGACAAAGACCCGCGACGCCTGGGCAACACTTGCCGAACAATGCGATGCCTGCGTTGCGCCTGTTCTCGACTTCATCGAAGCAAGCCAGTATGCCCACAACCTGGATAACCGGCTCTATGAGGAAGGGTCCGCATCCGATGATCATGGAGCGCCGCAACCCGGGCAGCAGGGCGACCTCACAGCCTTTGTGCGCCCCGGCCAGGTCTTAAGCTTCAGCGCCTTGTGATCGAAGCGGCAGCAGCGACAGCAGTTGCAATAGCATCAGCAAAACCAGGGCGCATTGAAACGCTTCGACAGTGCTCGCGCCGAGTCTTTGGCTTGCATCGATGACCGCACCAAAGCCCCATTGCAGCAAGAAAACGCCGCCAAAAAGCAGTAGATTCGAGCCGGTGTAAGCCCTGCCGCTGAGGCGCGCCGGAAAACTCAGGGCAACTTCGGTTTGCAGCAAAGTAAAAACCGTGGAAATCACTGCCAATACCAACCATAAAGCCCAAGCCCAAGGCTCAAGCAGGTAAATCATGGCTGCTTCGGTCAGTAAGGTGAGTGCAGCAGCCAGACGCATCACCCGCGGTCCGTCCCAGGCTCGGGCGGCCAGACGCGGTGCCGCCCAGCCGAGCACCAGAAAACCGGTCAGTAAGGCCGCATTAAAAAGCATCAGCGCATGCGCTGCATCGGGCGCATCAAGCTTGAGGACTTGCGTCATCCAGGGCCCGGCCCACAGGGTTTGCAAAGCCAGAAAGCCGCCCTGGAAAAGCACAAGCGAGGGCATGGCTCCCCGCAAAAAGCGGCTGGCAAAAACCTCGCCATAGCCTTGCACCGCCTGGCCATCGGTCACAGGTCCAGCAGCATGCCTAGACGCCGCCTGCTCCTCGTCGCGTGGCAGGCCAAACCACAAGAAAGCCGAACAAAGCAGCAAAAGCCCAGCAGCAATCGCAAAACACATCCGCCAACCATAGGCTTGTGACAGCAGCGAAACCGGGACTGTGCTGACCAGTGCACCGCTGGTTCCGCAGACCAGAATCCAGGCTGCCAGCCTTTGCTGCAAACGCGCCTCAAACCAGAAACGGAAAGCCTTCAACGCGGCCATCAAACAGGCCGCCATACCGGCACCGATGAGGGCCCGCCCGATCCACAGCTGGGTAATGTTTGATCCCAGCGCAAAAAAGCAAGCACCTGCAGCAGCGACCAACAATAAAGCCGCCTCAACACGTCGCGAACCGTAGCGATCAAGCCAAATTCCGAGAGGCAATTGCATCGCAGAAAATGCAACAAAATATGCGCTTGACATCGCACCAAGATCGCCCGCCGATAAGGAGAAGGCCGCTGTCAGGTCGGGCGCCAACACCGCGTTGACGGCGCGCAGGCCATAGGACATGAAAAAGGCCAGGGCAAAAGCGGAAAAAATCAGCACGCTGCGGGCCGGGCCCTGGCGATTCATGGCCTGAGCTTCAAACTCTGAAGAAAGCTTAGCGCCGGCTCTTCATCAGCAGCCTCACCAAGCGCCACCGCCTGCACCACATAGCTGTCGCGCTGGAAAAACCAGGCCCACATGCTGACTGGTTTCGCCTGCGCTGTGCCTTGCGCTTTCAAGCGCAACACTGCAACACCGGGTGCAAGCTCGCCGGTCTCGCGGCTTTGTGGCTTGCCCTCAATATTGCGCAGCATCGCCTGCTCCATGCGCTCAAGAGCCAAAGCTGCGGTGAGGCCGCTTGCAGCATCGATCTGGCCGACGGTAACCGTCACCCTGAGCTCGTCGACACGGGCGCCTGTCATATGCATGATCAGCCGGTGCTCGCCCAGCGCAACGCTTCGGCTCAGCTCGGCCGGCTTGTCAGGAAAAAGCACGCTCAAGCCCGGGGGATTGACCTGGATCTCGCGCCAGTTGAGCCTTGGGGTGCATCCTGGCAAGACCACAACCATGACGATCACGATGAAGAGGGCGAGCAAACAACGCCCGCCTGTCAGCAACAGGGGATATGATGTCATCGGTTTTCCAGCATCTTGTTTGATTCTGAAGCATGTCACCCGAAGGACACAGCGAATGCCCCTGCTTTTTGAATCACGCGCAAGCGGTTCCGTTTTGATGACAGATGCAAGCGCCAGCGCATTGCTGCAAGCCCTTGGCCGTTCAGAAAGCGATGGCAGCGTCGCTCCCGAAGGCGTTTTTAGCGTCGAACAACTGCCCGATTTGATCGCTAAACTCCAGGCGCTAATCGATCAATCAAAAAAACAACAACAGCAACAGCAGCAAGTGGAGTCTAGGCCTGGCGGCAACGACGACCGCGAGCAACAGCCTGCCTCAATCGCAATGCATCAACGAGCCTGGCCATTGCTGGAACAATGCCGTCGTGCACTGGCTGCAGAAAAAGCTGTGACCTGGCGCAGACCTTCATGACCTCGGCGGCGTGTGCGCTGCGCACGCGCCCAAGGCTTGAAACTAGCCACAGCGGCGAAACATCCAAGCGCCCCGCCCGGCATCGCTCCAGTCCGCACGAAGCGGCGCGAATCAGCCCGCGCCAAGCGGTTTGAATCAGGCCGCGCGCCTGAGCGAGGCCAAAACGCGCTGGACCGATTCAAGCGGACGGCCACTTCGTCGGGCAAAGTCCGCCAGCTGATCCTCGCCAATCACACCGAGGGTGAAATAGCGGGCCATCGGATGCGCCAGATAAAACCCACTCACACTCGCTGCCGGCCACATCGCCCATGATTCGGTCAGGTGCATGCCGATCCGTTCAGCCTGCAAATGTTCGAACATCTCAGCCTTGACCGCATGATCCGGGCAGGCAGGATAGCCTGGAGCAGGTCGTATGCCTTGAAAGCGCTCTTCAAGCAAAGCGTTGGCGTCCAGGGACTCCTGCGCAGCGTAGCCCCATAAATCCTTGCGCACCCGCTCATGCATCGCCTCGGCAAGCGCTTCAGCGAATCGATCGGCAAGCGCCTTGAGCATGATCGCACCGTAGTCATCCTGCGCTTGCTGCATCCGCGCTGCCCGCTCATCGGCGCCATCGCCCGTGGTCACCGCAAACATCCCCAGATAATCGTCAACCGCACTGTGCACCGGAGCGACGAAATCGGCGAGTGACTTGTTCGCAACGCCTTCCTTTTTCGCTGTTTGCTGACGCAAGTTATGCCAGGTCATCAAAAGCTCCTTTCGGGCTTCATCGCGATACAGCCGTATGTCGTCGCCCTCACTTTGTGCGGGCCAAAATCCGACAGCCGCATGCGCTTTGATCCAACGGCCTGCAAGCATGCGCCTGAGCATTTTCTGGGCATCGTCAAAAAGTTTGGCTGCCGCTTCACCCACCACCGGATCCTGAAGGATCGCCGGATAAGGCCCGTGCAAATCCCAGGTCTGGAAAAATGGCTGCCAATCGATATAAGGCACCAGCGCCGCCAAGTCCAGATTGTGAAAGTGACGCACCCCGATAAATTTGGGTTGCTGCGCACGATAAGCGGACCAGTCGATCTGTGGCGCATTGCTGCGGGCCTGGCTTAAACCGATCAAGGCCGGTCCGCGACCCAAGGCGTGCTGCTGGCGAAGCTTGTCGTAATCTTTTTGCAGTTGCGCCACGAAGCCGGCGCGCTGATCGGTCGATAACAATTGTTGCGCAACCGGCACGCAGCGCGAGGCATCAAGCACATGAACCACAGGCTGGCTGTAGTGCGGAGCAATTTTCACTGCGGTGTGGATGCGTGAAGTGGTGGCGCCACCGATCAATAGCGGTATGGCGCGTTCTTTAAAATAGGGGTCGCGCTCCATTTCGCAAGCGACCTGAGCCATTTCTTCAAGCGATGGCGTAATCAATCCAGAAAGGCCAATCACATCGACCGCGTGTTCCTTGGCTTTGGCCAGGATCTCGCTTGCCGGCACCATTACCCCGAGGTTGACCACATCAAAATTATTACATTGCAGCACCACGGCCACAATGTTTTTGCCAATGTCGTGGACGTCACCTTTCACGGTCGCTATCAAAATCTTGCCACGACTCTGGCTTTGGCCTGACGCGGTTTTCTCCGCCTCGATGTAGGGGATCAAATGGGCCACCGCCTGTTTCATCACGCGCGCTGATTTGACCACCTGCGGCAAGAACATTTTGCCTGCGCCAAACAAATCGCCCACCACATTCATGCCTTGCATCAAGGGGCCTTCGATCACTTCGATCGGCTTGCCACCACGCGCAAGAATGTCCTGCCAGACTGCCTCGGTATCCTCGATGATCCATTGGGTGATGCCGTGAACAAGCGCATGAGCGATTCGCTGTTCCAGGCCTGCCTCACGCCAGGCGAGTTGCTCTTCGCGCCTGGCTCCATCACCCTTGAGCGAGGCCGCTTTGGCGATCAGTCGCTCGGTTGCACTGGCAGGCTGATCGGCTTGAGGCTTTGCGGCTGACTGATCGGCTTGAGGCTTTGCGTCGAGTAGCCTTTGGCGGCACAAAACCACATCTTCCACAAGTTCGCGAAGCTCAGGTTCGAGATCATCGTAAACACCGATCATGCCGGCGTTGACAATGCCCATCGACATTCCCGAACGAATGGCGTGATACAAAAACACGGTGTGAATCGCTTCGCGCGCCAGATCGTTGCCGCGAAAACTGAAAGATACGTTTGACACACCGCCTGAGATCTTGGCTCCGGGCAAATGCTTGCGAATCCAGGCGCAGGCCTCAATAAAGTCAAGACCATAACGGTCATGTTCTTCGATGCCGGTGGCCACCGCAAATACATTCGGGTCAAAGACAATGTCTTGCGGATCAAATTGCAAGCGCTCACGCAAAAGCCGATAGGCGCGCTCGCAAATCGCGATCTTGCGCGCGAAACTGTCGGCCTGGCCTTGCTCATCAAATGCCATCACGATCACCGCAGCACCGTAACGCTGACACAAAAGCGCTTGCTCAAGAAAGCTTGCTTCGCCTTCTTTGAGCGATATGGAATTGACAATTGCCTTACCTTGCACGCAGCGCAATCCTGCCTCGATGACCGACCATTTCGAGCTGTCAATCATGATTGGCACCCGCGCGATATCGGGTTCGGAGGCGAGCATGTTCAAAAAGCGCACCATGGCCGCTTTTGAATCCAGCATCGCTTCATCCATGTTCACATCAATGATCTGCGCCCCATTTTCCACCTGTTGCCGGGCCACAGCGAGGGCTTCATCAAAACGATCTTCTAAGACCAAGCGGGCAAACTGTTTGGAGCCGGTCACATTGGTTCGTTCGCCAACATTCACAAACAAGCTGTCGGCCTTGACATTCAATGGTTCTAATCCTGATAAGCGCATCGCAGGCTCAAGACTCGGCACGCGACGCGGAGCCAGGCCTTTGACCGCGTCGGCAATCGCAGCGATGTGCTCAGGCGTCGTTCCGCAGCAACCGCCCGCCATATTCACAAAACCGCTTTGTGCAAACTCTTTAAGCAGTCGCGCAGTAATTTCCGGTGTCTCGTCAAAGCCTGTGTCTGACATCGGATTGGGCAGGCCTGCGTTGGGATAAACACAAAGCAAGGTATCGGCTTTTTGCGACAGCTCTTGCACATAAGGACGCATCAAAGCTGCGCCCAGGGCGCAATTCAAGCCGATCGTGAGCGGTTTGGCGTGACGCACCGAATTCCAGAACGCTTCAACCGTTTGGCCCGATAAAATGCGTCCCGAGGCGTCCGTAACCGTTCCTGAAATCATCACCGGCCAGCGCCTGCCACGCGCCTCAAAGGCTTGTTCGATCGCGAAAATAGCCGCTTTTGCGTTAAGCGTGTCAAAAACGGTTTCAACCAGAATCAGGTGCACGCCACCGTCAAGCAAACCGCGCAACTGCTCGCTGTAGGTCTCACGCAAAGCCTCAAAATCGGTGTTGCGCGCGCCAGGATCATTAACGTCAGGCGAAATCGAGGCGGTGCGCGGCTGCGGTCCAAGGGCACCGGCAACATAACGGGGCCAGCTCGGATCGGCCTTCGTGAAGGCATCGGCCGCTGCCCGCGCGAGCCTTGCCGATGCCAAGTTCATGGCATAGGCGTAGTCCGACAATCCGTAATCGGACTGCGCAACCGAACTGGCGCCAAAGGTATTTGTTTCGATGAGATCAGCGCCTGCCAGCAGGTACTGATGATGAATGTCATAAATCAGCGGCGCCTGGCTCAGACTTAACAGTTCGTTATTGCCTTTGACATCTTGCGCGAAAACCTGAGGCCTTGGTAATTGGGCGATCTCGCGTAGCAAATCGGGATCGGGCAGCGCACCGGGCGCATCGGGGCGCTCGCTGACATGCGCAAAGTCTTGCTCGCCTCGAAAATGCGCCTCGCTTAAGCGGTAGCGTTGAATCATCGTGCCCATAGCGCCGTCGAGCACCAAAATGCGCTCGGCCATACGCTCACGAAGATCTTGTTCTAATAAACTCAAAGTCATTCTCATCACAAAGGTTTGCGCAGGTGCTTGCTTTGCCTAGGGCTTAGCAGCTCTGGACAGGGCTTAGGGGCTCTGGACGCTGCCGCGTCGCTTCGTCCAAGCTTGGCGCAGCGAACCGAAAAGGCATCAGCGACAAACTGACGCCTTTGAGTATAGAACGCAGCGTGGCTTTCGCTGCTGACAAGCCCGGCGAAATCGTAGGATCATCGTCCTTTGAACCTTTCACGCGAGGACGGGTGATGGCCGACTTTCTGATTGATCCGCAAACTTTAGAGCGATGGGTTTACGACTTATGGCGTTGCGCAGGCAGCCAGGAGCGCGAGGCACAAGACACCGCCGAACACCTCGTGCTTGCGAATTTAAGTGGACACGACTCGCACGGGGTTGGCATGAACGACCGATATGTCGCCTCGCTGATGCATCAGGAGTTGCGCTTGAATCAGTCGATTCGACTGGCGCACGACGCGGCAAACCTCTTTATCGCTGATGGACAACGCGGCATGGGGCAATCGGTCGCCCGACAAGCCATGGATCTTGGTATTGAGCGCGCCTTGTTGCACGGTCATTGCATCTTCGGCTTGCGCCATGCACACCATATCGGCCGAATCGGACACTGGGCTGAAATGGCTGCCGACAAAGGGCTGGTCTCGGTGCACTTCACCAACGCGATCGGTTCGCCGACCATGGTCGCGCCCTTTGGCGGGGCGCAGGCGCGTTTTCTCACCAACCCTTTCACCGCGGCGATCCCGCGAAAGGAAGAAGCGCCGATCATTGTCGACTTTGCCACCAGCGCGATTGCCCACGGCAAAGTGCGTGTGGCCTACAACAAGGGGGTGGAGGTACCCGACGCCTGCCTGATCGACGCCAAAGGGCGGCCGACCAACAATCCGGCCGTGATGTTTGAACCCGACGATGACGGACAGTTGGGCGCATTGCTGACCTTTGGAGGCCATAAGGGCTACGGATTGGCTCTGGTGTGCGAACTGTTAGGCGCTGCGCTGATTGGTGGCGAAAGCATTCACCCTAAGCATTTTCCTCAACAGTATGCGATTTGGAACAATATGCTGGTTATCCTGATCGATCCAGACCGGCTCGGGCAGGCTTCCTATTTTTCTGAAGAGCTTGCGCGCTTTGTTCAGTGGCTTGAGTCTGCGGCCCTCAGTCAGGGCTCAAGCCAAGCCTTAAGTCAGAGCTCCGAGGCCGCCGCCGCAGCCGCCACGATCTTCACCGACCGGGTTTTGTTGCCGGGCGAACCCGAAGTCGCGATGCGCAAAGCCAGGGCGAAGGCGATTCCGATTGATGCCAACACCCTGGCGCAGCTAGATCGCTGTGCTCAGCGTGTCGAGGAAGCGTTTGGGCGTTCACCCGGAGCGCTTTCATCGCTCAAGGCCTCAGATCGCTTCGAAAGCTGAGTTTTTTGCAGCGGCGTTCAAACCCAGCGCACAATCGGCGGGGGTTTGAGATAGCGGATGCCGCGCTTGAGTCCGGATTCATTAAGCTGCGGTGTTCCAACCAAAAGTACGGCGGCCCCGTGATCAGCATCGCAGGCCTGACTTGAGGCGATGAGCCGTCGATACATGCCAGCAAGCACCAGACCAAGCTGCCCTTGTTGCACGCAGCATGCACAAGCAGCCAGCTGCCGCACTTCGATCGCTGGCCTTCCGGCGACAGCCGATACAAGCCGCTGTTGCGTTTCATCGGGCGCGTCGTTGGCCATCGCCTCAAGCGGCAGACTCTCCCAGGCAGGCGCGTGCTGAGCTTGCGGATGATTGAGCAATAGGCCACAGGGCCCAAGCTCGCTTGCCCTTTGCCAGGCTTGCCTTACTTCCCTTCGGAATGCCTCAGCCTGAAGGTCCTCGGCAAGCGCAAGCAACAACAAGTCCATGCCGATCATTCCTTGATTGTTTTTTGATCGGTCAAAAACCTAGACCTTAAGGCTTAGTCGCGTCGCGCGCCACGTGCCAGTTCAACACCAAGCTGCTTGAGTTTGCGATACAAGTGTGTGCGCTCAAGGCCGGTGCGCTCAGCAACGCGGGTCATCGAACCACCTTCCCGGGCCAGGTGATGTTCGAAGTACAAGCGCTCAAAGGCATCGCGCGCCTCGCGAAGCGGCTGATCGAGCGAAAGCTGCGCCAAGCGCGCCGTTGGTGAAGTGTTTTCCTGATCCACAGGCGCCGACAAGGACCAGGGCGATCCGACCGCGCTGATCGGCGTTGCCATCGACGCCCCATGGAGCGGCGCGCCTGCGCTGCCGGCATTCGCTGTGGCCTGCTGCGGACTGGTTGCGGTCCAGCCTTGCCTCACGAATGCATCAGGCAGCGGGGCATGGCCTGATGTATGCCTTGCGAGCTCGCCTGGCATTGTTCTGTCAAAGGCATCGCTCTTTGCCTCTGCAATCGCACTGTGTCCAGGGTAAGGCGTGGGCGATTTGACGATCGTGACTTGTGCGGACAGCGGCGAAGTTGTGAGGCCGGCACTGGCTGTCCCTTGCAAGCCCTTTTGCACCGCAACTAAAAGTTTTTGCAGCGCAATCGGCTTTTCGAGAAAGCCCACGGCACCTAGCCGGGTTGCCTGCGCAGCCATTTCCACCGTCGCATGGCCCGACATCATGATCACCGGCATATCAAGCAGACCGGCTTCTGACCATTCCCTGAGCAGCGCAATGCCGTCGGTATCGGGCATCCAGATGTCGAGCAAAACTAAATCGGGCCTTGCGGCAAGACGTGCACTGCGCGCTTGAGCAGCGTTTTCCGCTTGCAAGACTTCATGGCCTTCGTCACCAAGAATCTCACTCAACAACTCCCGGATACCAATCTCGTCATCGACGACCAAAATATCTGCCATAAAACCTCGTTTAAGCGCCAGCGCTTAGCTTACACAGGACTTGCCACGATCGGAAACACCACACTGACCTGCGCCCCGCCGTTGCCAGGGGTGTCGGTTGACCAGTTGCTGACTTCAACCTGCGCACCATGTTCCTCGACGATTTTGCGCACAATCGCAAGGCCAAGTCCACTGCCGGTCCGCTTTGTTGTGACATAGGGTTCGAAAACACGCGCAAGCATCGCCTCCGAAAAGCCCGCGCCGTGATCGCGAACCCGCAGCCGCAAGCCCTCGCGGCCATCGGAAAGCTTCAATGCCTTGGTTGAAATCAGGATCGGTTTGACAAGCGGCGACGCTTCCGGATGCACCTTGCTTGATCCAGAGCCCGGATCCTGACCCTGATCGCCCGCTTGGGCGAGCGCAAGCTGATGCTCTTGCTGGGCCTCCAAGGCGTTTTTGGTGAGGTTGTGCAAAACCTGCCGCATTTGCAGGCGATCGGCCCGGATATAGCCCGCCTGCAGGTCAAGCTCGAGCTGTACCTCTCGCCCGTAAAGCGATGCGACTTCACTGACAAGATCGTTGAGCGCGAGTGATTCAAGCTGCGTAGAGGCAAGCCTTGAGTAATCCCGCAGCTGATCAACCAAGGACTTCAGGGCATCCACTTGACTGACAATGGTCTGTGCTGTTTTTTCAACCAATTCGGCTTGCGCGCCGCTCAACACAGGCCTGAGTTTGCGCTGCAAGCGCTCGGCAGAAAGCTGAATCGGCGTAAGCGGGTTTTTAATTTCGTGCGCCAGACGTTGCGCCACCTCGGCCCAGGCAAGCGCGCGCTCGCCTGACAAGACCTGCGTCACATCGTCGAGCACCACCACATAGCCAGCGCGTTCACCGCCCAGTTTGGCGCCACGCGCCAGAACCACCTGCGCATCATGGTGCAAAGTCCATTGTCTGCGCCAACTCGGAGCCTCATCTTCCGGCTGATCGGCAAAAGCCTGGTGAATCGCCTGGCCCAGCTCAGGTTGGCCCGGTAGTTGCAAGAGCGGCCAGCCTGTGCAAGCCGACAAAGACTGACCCCAGAGCCGTTCAGCCTGGGCATTGGCCGACTCAAGCCGCATGGATGCGTCAAAAACCAGAACCGCTGCGTCGATATGCGACAACACGCTTTGCAAGCGCAGGTTCACGGTTTGCAATGCAAGCTGGTTTTGTCCGATCGTCTGTTGCGCATCGTGCAAACCGCGCGACATGCGGTTGAAGGATTGCATCAGCACGCCTAGTTCGTCGCGGGCAGCGTAGTCCTTGACTTCAATAAACTGTCCGCTTGCCAGCACCCGCGTAGCCTTGGCAAGTTCGGCCAGCGGCCCCACAAGCCAGCCTGCCAGCAAAAAGGCTGCCGCAACCGCCGCAAAGGTGGTTAAAAGAAAAACCATCACCAGGGTGATTCGAAACAGGCGCTTGAGGGTGCTTCGCGAAAGCGACAGCTCCTGATAATCGCGCCAACCTTGTTGCGCAACTTCGGCCAGCTCAGCAAGGCTTGGGGGAACCGGGGCAATCGCAGAAATCCAGGCTGGCTCAAGACCCCCAAGCGCCTGCTCCCAGGGCACAAGAACCCGTAAACGATAACCCCCGTCGGAACCCTCGATCGCGCTCCATTGACCTTGTAGCTTGGCCTGTCTCAGCAGGGCAGCCGGCGTTACCGCCGGCACAAAACTAGCGGTCGACTCGTTGGCTGAGGCGATTAACTTGCCTGAGGCGCTCAATAGTTGGAGCTCAGAAGCACCCAGCCGTACCCGAAGTCGCTCGAGTTGCGCTGCCGTGCTCAATCCGGCATTCGGATCAAGCTGCTGCGCGGATTGTTTTGCATCCTGGAGCAAACGCTGAAGCCTTGAATCCAGACTCACCCGCGCCAGACTCAAACCGGAATCAAGCGCCCTTTCCACCGGAACATCAAACCAGGACTCAACCGATCGCTCAATGAACTGGACCGATACATAAAACATCAGCGCAGCTGGCGCAACCGCGAGCAGCACAAAAATCACCGCCATGCGCGCCATCAGCCTTGATCCGAAAAGCCCACGGTGCAAACGGCTGATGAGGCGCCGCAACAATTCGGCGAGCAAGAGCAGCAAGACCAGCCCCAAGGCCACTGCACTCCACAAGAGCACCGGGTAGTAGTCGGTAAAGAACTGGGTGTTGCGGGTGGCCGCCGAGAGCGCAAGCAAAAGCACGCCGGCCAAGCCGATGGCAAGCACCAGAACCGCGCGGAGCACGCGGGTCAGGGAGCGCTTTTCTTCGTCGCGATCTCGAAGGGATAGCGTTTCCATGGGCTCTCAATCGACCAGTCTTTCTGACTGATGCCAGGTATTTGCAAAGGCCTGGGCAGCTGATTCGCATCCAGACGCATTCTGAGCCTAAGCTCATAACTTTGTCCTGTCTGCAAGCGCTGGTTTTCGATCAATGGCCAGCCGCGTACCCGACCCATAGCCTGCAGCGCCTCTTGCAAACTTGCAAACGACTGATAAAGACCCGTCGATTGGGGAGTTGGTCCCGTGCCGGTGGCGGCAGGGCCTAGCCCGAGCGGCGCAAGCCAGGTTGCGGGGTTGGTCAGACTGAGCGGCGGCGATCCGGAGGTTTGGGGCGAAGCGGTTACGCTTTGCAATCGATACTGACGGGTGATCGCGTGGTAATGCAGGCGGTAAACCCTTGAACGAAGAGCCAAGCGCTCATCAGACCAGTACCAGCGCGGCTTGATGAGTTCAGCGTCCAGCACAAAATATAGCGGCACGCCGCGGTTGACCGCATCGCTTAAGGTCGGATTCAACAGAATGCTCAGCCCTGCGTTAATCCAGTAGTCATCCCGTCCGGCGACCTGAAGCAGTCCCGCCTGCAACACTTCGATGCCTTGCTCAAGCGATGGCGCTTCAGCGGTTGAGTTGAATACGAGTTGGGCCGCTGCAACAGCTGCCGAAGCGGCCGCCGTTGCGGCAGCCGGCTCTTGCGTTGCCGCCGGATCGGGATTGGCAGCAACGGCATGCCATGCAAGGCCCGCCATCGACATTGCCAGCACAAGCATCCGAAGCATGGGCTGCAGCCAGCGCGCAAGGCCTTGTTGCCGGCAGCCAAACCCCTTTGCGCCGATCGAGCGCAAGGCGCTCAATCGCTCGGGCCGATGAAGGCGTCTGAAAAGGTAAGCATGCATGCCGCCATTATCAACGCTCAACATGAAGTCCCCGTTCATGCGGGAATGGCTCAGTTTCTTCGTTTGCGTAAAGAGGCGTAGTAAAAACCATCGTGTCGCAGCGATTCGTGGTTTGACGGCAACAGCGCTGAAAAGCCTGCAAGCGGCAGCTGCTCGGCCTCCCGACATTGCTCCACGAAGTCAGCGATCAAATCCCGCCCTTCCTGGGGGAAAAGCGAGCAAGTGACAAACAACAAAGCCCCGCCCGGCTTGAGCAGTGGCCAAAGCCTGCCAAGCATTGCCCTTTGCTGCGCTTGATGCAGAGCCAGCTCCTGGGGCTGACGACGCCAACGGATCTCGGGATGCCTTCCGATGATTCCCGATGCCGAACAAGGCGCATCAAGCAAGATACGGTCGAAGCTTTCCGGCGGCGCAGGCAGTTTTGCCGCGCCCAGAATGTCCACGCAAGCAAGTTTGGCCGCAAGTTGCAAGCGCTTGAGGTTCTCCGCCACCCGCTCAAGTCTTCGGGCCGACCCATCCCAGGCCTCCAAGTCGCAGTCAGCGAGCTCCAGAATGTGCCCGCTTTTGCCTCCCGGCGCAGCGCAGGCATCCAAAACCCGCATCCCGTCGTGCAAATCCAAAAGCCAGGCAGCCTGTTGGGCGCCCAGGTCTTGCACCGAAAAAAAGCCCTGCGCAAAACCGGCCAGACGCTTGGGATCGGTCGACGCGGGAAGGTAAAGCGCATCGGCCGTGTGAAGCAAAGGGCTTGCCTCGGGGTTTAGGATGGACTCAGGCGGGTTTTCAAACGCGGCAGCCTCAAAGCCTTGTTCGGCCATCAGCGCACGGAGCGCTTGTGGCGTGATTTTTCGCCGATTCACCCGAAGACTCAGCGGTGCAGGCTTGTTTGCAGCTTCAAGCGCCCTTTGCCAGGCGTGCGGATAAGCTTCCTGCATCGCTGCCAGCCACCAGGCGGGCACATTCCATGTTGCTTCCTGCTGTTGTTGGGCGGTTTGAATGAGTGCTTCGCGTTCACGCGCAAAACGACGCAGCAAGGCGTTGGTGTAGGACGCCGATTTCGGTGTGATGCGCTTGGCGCACTCGACTGCCTGATCGACCACCATCGCAGCCTTTTGAGGCTGCTCGATCATCCACGACAGGCTTAGCCGAATCAGGCAATCGCCCAATGTGATCGCCTCAGGCAAAGGCTCGACCAAGGTTTTGCGCGCGCTCATCAGCGCTTGAAGTGCTCGCACCAATCCCCATCGGCGAAGCGCACCGGCAGCCATTTCGCGCAACACCCGGGAAGAGTCTGCCGCTTCGTCACTTAAGCCCCGCATCAGCTGCACACGAGCCCGGTGCAATTGTTCGGGGAGACCGGCAGCTGACTCGGCCTGAGGATGAAGGCTGGCATACAAGGCCTGCGCCACCGCCTGAAATTCCCAGCTCAGGCCCCAGCGCTTTGTCTGAGAGCCCCTCAAAGGCTGCGCTTTCACGTGAATGACTGCGCTTTCATCGCAACAGGTTTTTCAGCTTGCAGGCTTTAGGCGCCGACCCGGTCCGCGATGCCAGGATCACCAAGGCGATCGCCAAGGCGCAACTGGACCTGCGAGGCCCAGCGCGAGGCCGGCTGGCGAAGCCCGCCCGCGGCTTGGACTTCCCTCAGCTCAAGACAATCGGCTCCGCAGGCAATTAGCGGGCCGTCAGCGCCAAAGCCGATCACCAGGCCTGGCTGCACGAACGCCCCACGCTGACTCCGCTCTTCGTAAGTCTGTCCCCGCTCCTTGCAAGCCTGATCCGTTGTTTGACCTACTGGCATCGGCTGAACACGACCGCGCCAGCATTTGAGCATCTGCGGCGCGGCATCCGGTGATGGTGGCAGATACCAGGTCAGGCAGCCGGGAGTCGGGTCGAAGGCACGCATTTTTCGCTCGAGTTGCTGCGCAGGCTGAGTGAAATCCAGCCGCGCCTCGTCTTTCCTGAGCTTTGCAGCGTAGACGATGCCGCTGCTGCTTTGCGGCTCAAGAACGGCTTCGATCGGCTGCCCGGCTTGCAAAAGCCTTTCGACCCGATCGATGGCTTCGACCATCAAACCGGCTCCAAGCAAAGCAAGACGCGCTTGCAGGCTTTGCGTACTGTCTTCGGGGGTGATCGTCTCTTCGATTTGCATCAGCACGCCGCCAGTGTCAAGACCTCGTTCCATCTTCATCACCGCCACCCCGGTTTGCAGGTCCCCCGCTTCGATCGCCCGCGCAATCGGTGCCGCTCCCCGCCACCGAGGCAAAAGCGAAGCATGAAGATTCCAGCAGGCAGCCCCAAAAAGATCGAGCACCGCTTGCGGCAACAACAGCCCATAAGCGACCACCACCATCGCATCGGCACGGAGCGATTGCAGCACCTCCATTGCCTGCGGACTTTTGAAATCTTCCACCTGAATCACCGGCAGACCCCGTGCGAGCGCGGCCTGCTTGACCGCGGAGGCGCGCATTTTTTGTCCCCGCCCTGCTGGTCGATCAGGCTGGGTGTAGACCGCAAGGATCTCGTGGGTGCTTGCCTGCAAAGCCTCTAGGGTCGGAACCGCGAATTCCGGTGTGCCTGCAAAAACAATGCGCATGAAAAAAGTTCTGCCTAAAGCGCAAGCGATGTGTGCTCACCGTCCGCGTCTTGGCTGCGCTCTTTTTCCTGTTTAAGCATTTTGGCGCGGATCCGGCTTTGCTTGAGCCGCGACAGATGTTGAACAAAAACCTTGCCTTGCAAATGGTCCATCTCGTGCTGGATACAGACCGCCAGCAAACCCTCGGCATGGAGTTCGAAGCTATCGCCAAGCAGATTCATGGCCCGCACCGCAATGGCGGCTGGCCTGCTGACATCGTCATAAACACCCGGGACCGAGAGGCAACCTTCTTCATAATCACTATAGGTGTCGGATTGGCTCAACAAAACCGGATTGATGAGTACCAGCAGCTGGTCTCTGCTGTCACTCACATCGATCACGATGACTTGCTCGTGAACATCGACTTGGGTGGCCGCCAGTCCGATGCCGGGCGCAGCATACATGGTCTCTGCCATATCGCAGACTAACTGCTTAATCCGGTCATCGATCTTCTCAACCGGCTTTGCGCGACGGTGCAAACGCGGGTCTGGGTAACGGAGAATGGGTAAGCGGGCCATGAGGCGAATTGTAATGCGCATGCGCGTTTTGAAGCGTCCAAGCTCGTCAACGAAGTTTCGATGCAAGGCTCTTGCAAGCTGGTGCTACCGCGTCCTAGCCCCAAATCCTGGGGTGACAACGCGGCAGGTCAAACCATGCAACACGAACCCATCGTGCACGATCGCATCGAAACCGAAGAACAGATCGCAAGACTGAGCTTTCTCCAATGGGAGCCTTTGGGACCCTGGGCCTTGGCCTGGGTTTTGCAGCATTTCACCTGTGCTCGCGCTTTTTGGCGTGAGCCCAGAGCGGCGCGCAAAGCCCTTGCAAACTGGTGTTATCAAGAGCAAGTCGGTCGAGTCCGGCAAAAGCGCATCGAAAGCATCGAGGCCAGGGTTGAAAGCCTTGATCCCAAATGCTGGGCTTCGGCTGACTTTACCCGCCGCTGGCTCGACGGCGATCGGCATCAGCTTTTGTGGAGCCGGTGTGACAGCCGCTACCCGGAGAGCCTTCGGCAGATCGACAAAAGCACGGCCGCGCACTCGGTGGAGACAGGTCATGACGCCGGCAGCGAGGACATTGGCGGCTATCGTGCGCTTTTCGTCGAAGGCGAACCCGCGCACCTGCAAGCCCATGGGCTTGCGATCGTCGGCGGGCGCGCCTGCAGCGAACGGGCAGCGCAAATTGCACAAAGTTTTGCAGGGGTTATGGCTGACGCTGGCTTGGTCATTGTGAGCGGGATGGCCGAGGGGATCGACGCGGCAGCCCATCTTGGGGCACTGCAAGCGCAAGGCAGCACGGTTGCGGTTATGGGTACCGGTGTTGATCGATGCTATCCCCGCAGGCATCAGCCCTTGCGCGATCGCATTGCCGAGCAAGGCGCCGTGATTAGCGCCTTGTTGCCGGGTCAAGGCATTGAAAAATATCGGTTTTTACAGCGCAATCAGCTGATTGCGGCACTTTGTGTGGCAGTGCTGGTGGTTCAAGCGCGACTGCAAAGCGGTGCGCTCAGCACCGCCCACGCAGCTGCCGACTTGGGCAAACAAGTGTTTGCGATCCCCGGATCGATCGATGATCCGCGCAGCAAAGGTTGCCATCAGCTCATTCGCGACGGAGCGAGCCTGACCGAACGCATCGAAGATATTTACCGCGAATTGCCCTGGCTCCATAACGCTTTGCAAGCTAAGCGCAGTGAGCCCGAAGATTTGCCGCAGCCGCATAAAACGCAGCAACAACCCGCCTTGGCAGCGCTCTTGCAACAACTGGGCTACGAAGCATTTGACGTTCACCAACTGGCGCAAAGCCTGCAAATCAGCTATGAATCGGCGCTTCATCAAAGCCTGCGCTGGGAGCTCGAAGGCCTGCTTCGCCGCGAGTCCAATGGCCGTTATCTGCTTCGGTCGCTATGAAAGCGAGAAACATCGGCGGGTATCACAAGCTTGTCTGCATACCCTGAGTTTTTCCACGGCACGCTTGCTCTGGCCCTTCGTTGCCGCGTATGATCCGGCCCCTTAGCTCCGCTGCCATGTCCAAAACGCTCATCATCGCTGAAAAACCCTCGGTCGCAAACGACATCGCCAAAGCGCTTGGCGGTTTCAACCGTGAAGGCGAGTACTTTGAGAGTGAACACTATTTGCTTTCTTCGGCGGTTGGGCACCTGGTTGAGATTGCCGCACCCGAGGCCTTCGAGGTCAAACGCGGCAAATGGAGTTTTGCCCATCTGCCTGTTCTGCCAGATCATTTTGACGTGCGGCCGATTCCGAAAAACGAAGACCGGCTGAAAATGCTCACACGGCTTATCAAGCGAAAAGACGTCAGCGCGCTCATCAATGCCTGCGACGCCGGCCGCGAAGGCGAGCTGATTTTCCAGTTGATCGTGCAACATGCCAAGGGCAAGCAACCCATCAAAAGGCTTTGGCTGCAGTCGATGACGCCGGCTGCGATCCGCGAGGCCTTCGGCCACTTGCGCGAGCAAAAACAAATGCAAGCGCTGGCCGATGCGGCTCGTTGCCGCTCGGAGGCTGACTGGCTGGTGGGCATCAACGGCACCCGGGCGATGACCGCCTTCAACTCGCGCGATGGCGGCTTTTTCCTCACCACGGTAGGAAGAGTGCAAACACCAACCCTGGCGATCGTGGTCGAACGCGAGGAGCAAATCAAGCGTTTTATCCCGAAAGCCTACTTCGAACTGAGCGCCAGTTTTCTGGTCCTCGAAGGCGCTTATACGGCGCGTTGGTTCGACCCCGCGTTTAAAAAGCCGTCAGGCGACCCGGAGGCCAGAGCTGAAAGGCTTTGGGATGCGAGTCAAGCCGGCGCCATCGAGCGGCAGCTTGAGCGCTTGCTCCAAAGCGGCGCAAAAGCCTTGGCCAGGGACGAGGCAAAGCCATCAAGCCAGTCAGCGGCAGCGCTTTTTGACCTGACCAGTTTGCAGCGCGAAGCCAACAGCCGCTACGGCTTTTCTGCAAAAACCACCTTGTCGCTTGCGCAAGCGCTTTATGAGAAGCACAAGCTTTTGACCTACCCGCGAACCGATTCCAAGCACTTGCCGGAAGACTATCTGCAAACGGTGCAAGACACGCTGGCTGCGCTCAGCAAAACCGAAGGGCTCGGAAACTTTGCACAAAGCATTCTTCAACATGGCTGGGTGAAGCCGAACAAACGGGTGTTTGACAACAGCAAGGTCAGCGACCACTTTGCGATCATCCCAACGCCACTTGCGCCAAAACCGGCCGGTTTGAGCGATGCGGAGGCAAAAATTTATGACATGGTCGCCCGGCGCTTTCTTGCGGTGTTTTTTCCGCCTGCACAGTTTCTGGTGACCACGCGGATCACCCACATTGGCGATTTGTTTTTCAAGACCGAAGGTAAGGTTTTGATCGAGCCCGGCTGGCTCGCGGTGATGGGTCGCGATCGATCGGATCCGGAAGCAGCGCTTCCCAAACTCAGTCCTAGGTCGGCTGTTGAAGAAACGGCTGCGATGCAAGACTTCGAGCTGCATGCTTTGCATACCAGGCCGCCTGCTCGCTTCAGCGAGGCCAGCCTGCTGTCGGCCATGGAAAGCGCTGGCAAGCGGGTGGATGAGGAGGATTGGCGCGAAGCGATGGCTGAAAAAGGCCTGGGTACACCCGCAACACGAGCGGCCATCATCGAAGGTTTGCTCGCGGAAAATTATCTGTATCGCGAAGGCCGCGAGCTCGTGCCCACCACCAAGGCCTTCCAACTCATGACCCTTTTGCGCGGCTTAGGCGTCGAAGAACTGACCCTGCCCGAACTGACCGGGGGCTGGGAGCACAAGCTGTCGTTGATGGAACGCGGTGAGCTTGAACGTGCGCAGTTCATGCGCGAAATCAGCCTGATGGCCAAACAAATTGTCGAGCGCGCGAAAAACTTCGCAGCCGACACCGTGCCAGGCGATTTTGTTGACCTGCAAACGCCATGCCCGGCCTGCGCCAATTTGGTCAAGGAAAACTACCGGCGTTATGCCTGTGTTGCTTGCGATTTTTCGATCTCAAAAACCCCCGGGGCGCGCAGCTTATCGGTTGAAGAAGCCGAACAACTGATCCGACAGCGCGAAATCGGTCCCTTGCAAGGATTCCGAAGCAAGCAGGGCCGCCCCTTTACGGCGCTCCTGCGACTTGGAGCAGACCATCGTTTAGCCTTTGACTTCGGGCAAGGCACAAGCGGCGCCGAGGAAAACGCCGAGGCTGCTGATTTCAGCCAGTTGCCGGTTGTTGGCGATTGTCCGAAGTGCAAGGGGCGTGTGCTTGAACAAGCTCTTGCCTATGCCTGCGAACACAGCCTCAGCCAGCCTAAAAGCTGCGATTTCCGCTCAGGCAAGGTGATCCTTCAGCAAATGGTCAGCAGCGACCAAATGCAAAAGTTGCTTCGCGAAGGCAAAACCGATTTGTTAAATGACTTTGTATCGAGCAAAACCCGACGCCCTTTCAAAGCCTTCCTCACCCTCGATCCTCAGGGGAAAGTGGGTTTTGAGTTTGCGCCCCGTGTGGCAAAGACCAGCGCTGCCAAACCTCGAGCTCGCGGGGCGAAAGCGCGCCCAAAGCCATCGACCTGAGCCGCAGATAAATCATCTGCCCATAAATAGCGCCGAGCACCGCAACATCGGCGTGCAAACGGGCGTCTGCGCCGCTGGCCGGGTTTGCCGCCCGGGCGCGGTTGATTGCGGATTCGAGATGTTGTAAATAAATCATAGGCTTGTTGCCTGTATTGCTGCATTTACTTGAATAATTCATCGCCTTGCACAATCATGACGCATGGCGATGGATTTCCTCAACCCCGCGCATGAATCGGCGAGCCAACAAGCCAACGGGCCTTTGCTTGCCTGGGCTGATCGTGCACGGCCCTTGGCCGGATCCCGCGGCCCGGGCAGGACATCGCCTTCGCAGACCGATTGGGCCTATTGGCTCGATAAAGTTCGCTGGGTCTTTGGCTATGGTTCATTGATCTGGAATCCGGATATGCCGGTTCGACGCGGTGTGCCGGGTCGGGTGGATGGCTACCATCGTCGATTTTGCATCAGCTCAACCCGATATCGGGGCAGTCCTGAGCAACCTGGCGTGGTACTTGGCCTGGATCGGGGCGGAAGCTGTCAGGGTATGGCCTGGGAGTTGCTCCCAGGGCGAGAAGCCGATGCGCTCGATAAATTGTGGCTACGCGAAATGATCAACGGCGCTTATCGGCCCAGACTCTTGCGGGTGCGGCTCAAGGATGGCGGCAGACTGAACGCACTGAGTTTTATCGCGCGCCGCGAGCATCCCGGCTATTTGCGGCTGAACGACGATGAATTGCTCAGACGGCTAGCCGCCTGCCAGGGCGATCGCGGCTCAAACAGGGACTACCTCTCGCACACCGTCCATGCTTTGCAAGATCATGGCATTGCCGATTTGCATCTTTGTCGCCTTCTCGATCGCCTGAGCCGGCTTTAAGCGTCGAGGGAAAAGCTGGGGAGGCGCACCCGATGCGACGCATAATCAGCGCATGCGAAACCGCCTTGACTTAGCCGATCTGCACTTGTTTGTCCACGTGGCCGAAGCCTTGAGCCTCACCCGAGCCGCCGAACTAAGCGGAATGTCGCTTGCCTCGGCGAGTAACCGTGTGCGCCAACTCGAAGAACAGCTGGGCACCAAGTTACTCTACCGCCGCACGCATGGCGTGTCGCTCACCGCGGCAGGCGATGCCTTGCTCTTGCATGCCCGAAGGGTTTTGCGGCAGCTCGATCATTTGCAAATGGATTTGCGCGACTTCGCGGTGGGTCTGCGCGGTCATGTTCGCTTGTATGCCAACACCACCTCGATTTCTGGCGACTTGCCTGAAGCGCTGGGCTTGTTTCTCACCCAAAATCCCACGGTCACCATCGATTTAAAAGAGCACTTGAGTGCTGACGTGGTGCTCGCCTTAAAACAGGCGCGCGCCGACTTGGGGATCGTGGCCGGAGAAATCGATACCGAGGGTTTGGCGGTTCACGAGTTTGGCCATGACGATCTCGTCCTCGCAGTGCCCAAGACCCACCGGCTGACCGCGCGCAAGCAGGTGAGTTTTGCCGATACGCTTGAGGAGTATCACGTCACGCTGAGCCAAAGCAGCGCCTTGGCTGGCTTCATCTCCGCGCAAGCGCAGCAGTTGGGCGCCGATTTACAGTTCCGGCTTCAAATGGCAAGTTTTGACTCGATTCTGCGAATGATCGAAGCCGGCGTCGGGGTTGGCGTGGTCCCACGTTCGGCTGCAGCGCGTTATGGCCGTCGGGGTCTTTTTGCAGTGGTTGATCTTTGCGACAGCTGGGCGATTCGCGAGCTCAAAATCGTTGCGAAAGAGGCGTACAACCTTCCACGATCAGCCAAGTACCTGCTCGATTTTCTCGTGCAATGGCCACAAACCCACCGGCGGCGTGCCCGTTATCGTCGACTCTAAGCCGTCGGATCTTCTGTTTTCGGAGCGTTGAGCTGGCTTGCAAAGTCGATAAACCACTGCAGGCTTTGTGGATTGGCCATTGAATCCTTGTTGAGTGCGCTCGCTGGATCTTGTCCGAGCAAAATCTTTTTAACCGGCACTTCGAGCTTTTTGCCCGATAAGGTCCGCGGCACGTCGGCAATCGCATGGACCGCATTGGGCAGGTGTCGCGCTGAAAGTTGTTCGCGGATTGCCTTGAGCACACGTTGGCTGAGCGCCTCATCGAGCACCTGGCCTGCCCGAAGCACCACAAACAAAAGCATCATGCTCGGCCTGCCCAAATACTCAAGATCAATCACCAAGGCGTCTGCGATTTCCTCAAAAGCTTCAACCACCCGGTATAGCTCGCTCGTACCCATCCGGATGCCATGTCGGTTGATGGTGGAGTCAGAGCGCCCGTAGATGATCGCAGTGCCACGATCGGTGATTTCCAACCAGTCGCCATGTCGCCAAAGTCCCGGGTACTGGGTGAAGTAGCTTTCAAAGTAGCGCTTGTTCTCTGGATCGTTCCAGAAAAAAAGTGGCATCGAAGGCATCGGCTTTGTGCACACCAATTCTCCCACCTGATTGATCAGGACCTTGCCTTCGTCATCCAAGGCTTCGATGGCTGAGCCGAGACAGCGGCACTGCATTTCGCCCTCATAAACCGGCAACATGACAGATGCGCCGATGAACGCAGCACCCGGATCGGTTCCGCCCGAAATACTGGCCAGCATCAAATCCTGGCCGACGGACTGGTAAACCCATTGGTAGCCGGCAGCGGTTAGCGGTGATCCGGTTGATCCCAGCGTTTGAAGTGATGAAAGATCGAAGCGCTCGGCTGGCTTGTAGTCTTCCTTGATACACATGCCGATATAGGCCGGACTGATACCCACCAAATTGGCCCTGTTTCTTGACACAAAGGACCACAGCTTGTCGAGATCGGGATAGCCCGGATGGCCATCGAGTTGCAGGATGCTAGCGCCGCCCATGAGTGCACTCACCAGCGAATTCCACATAATCCAGCTGGTTGAGGTTTGCCAGAAGAAGCGGTCGCCGGGCTTGATATCCAGGCCAAGCGCAAGGCTCTTTAAGCTTTCGATGATGGTTCCGCCATGACCATGGACGATCGGCTTGGGCATACCGGTTGTCCCAGAGGAATAAACAATCCACAAGGGCGCATCAAAGGGCAGGTCCACAAAACTTGGCATCGCCTCGGCTGCGCTGTGCGCCTTGAGCACCTCGTGCAAATTCACGAAGGCCAGGGCTTGCTGTTCGCACTGCGCCTGGATTGGGGTCTGCTCATCGAATGCAGGCACGAAGATCACCAGGCGAACGCTGGGCAATTGTTTGAGGATTTCGGCGACCACTGCACTTCGGTCAAAGCGCTTTCCGGCGTATTGATAGGCGTCAACCGCAACCAGCACCTTGGGCTCAATTTGCTTGAAGCGGTCAAGCACGCTGGTTGCGCCCATATCAGGCGATGCAGACGACCAGATCGCACCAAGCGATGCGCTCGCCATCAAAGCGATCAGTGCCTCGGGCACATTGGGTATGTACGCAGCAATCCGATCGCCGCGCTCAACACCATGGTCCATCATCAGGCCTTGAAGCTTCGCCACATCGGCAGCCAAGGCCTTCCAGGTCCAGGTCCGATGCGGCGTGATCTCGCTTTGTGCGATCACCGCGACGGTGTCGGCAAAGGCTTCGCGCTGCGCCCAATGCAAACACTGGCGCGCATAGTTCAGCGCAGCGCCGTTAAACCATTGAGCCCCAGGCATGGTCGCCTGCCTAAGCACGCTGCTGTAGCCTGGAGCAGGTGCTTGACTGCGTACTTCGAAGTGTTCCCAGATACTGGACCAAAAGCCTTCAAGATCGCTCACCGACCACTGCCATAGTTGCTGGTAATCGCTAAAACGAAGTCCCCGGCTTTGCACCAAAAAATCGAGATAACGACGGCTTGGTGATTGCGCAAGGCGCTGCGGCGAAGCCTGCCAGAGGATGGGTGGTATGGATTTCATAAGGATCGTCGTAAAGCCCGGGTTGCCATCGTCCGATTCTGCCGCGAGGCCCCGCTTACAAGGTTGCAATCGGTGTAGCGGGTGATCCGACTGCGCCGGGCAGACGAAGCGGAGGCGCGGTAAGCAGAAAACGCGAACGCGATTGTGCCGTCAGAGCAAGCGCGAGTTCGTGCAAGTACCATATCTCGCCAAGCGGGACCCCAAGCTTGAATAAGCAATGCTGGTGCAAGGGCAGGGTCGCGCAAGGGCCGGGCGGTTTTGTGCCATCGTAGTGTTCCACTGCGTAGTTATCAGCGATCAGCGCGCTGATCTGACAATCACTGATCCATTGCAACAGGCGCTCATCCCGGCCATCGAGTGCGGCGCACAGGTGGTGGACCTCTTTGCCATCGGGCTGACCGGCCCACTGCATGATGCGATCCGTAAATCCGGTATAAATACACAACATATCGCCCGCTTCGACTTCAACCTTTTGCTCGTCCATGAGGCTTTGCAGGCGCTCATAACCAACAACCGTTCGCCCATCGCCAAGCCGATCACGCAAATTGATCAAAACTCCTCGTCCTTGCATGCCGTGCTTGGCCAGGTGTTCCACACTCAATGCCGCAGCAGACGATTCCCACGGCCCATCGGCCGCCGTGCTTGCGGCTTGGCCTTGCGGGTTTGTGCTGCGCAGGAAAAACGATTTCTCGGGTCGGTAACCGTTATAAAAAACCGGCTCGGCGATGCCATCGGCGTTGGCGTCAAAAAGCGCGCCCACATGCGCGAAGCTATCCCATTGTGTTGAGTACTGCAGCCACAACTGCACCTGATCGTCGTTGACCACATCGGTAGCCAGATCCACTTCGCGGCGCACCTCATAAATCCAGTTGGGCACCGATTGGCGGATCGTTGGCGAGAGCCGCGGCGGAAACCGTCTCGGATTGAGAACATTGCCGCCGGGTAAATTCAGCGGCAGCGATAAGCAAAAGCTTTGACCGGTTTTAACCTCCGCAACGCCTTGCAAGACTTTGCGGGCGGTGATCAGATTAACCCGGCCAAGTTGATCGTCATGACCGAAATCACCCCAGGTTGATCCCTCCGGGCGCTGCTGGTAGCGGTCTGAATTCATCGATCTGTCTCCCATGACGATACACCCCAGGGATTTCAAGGCAAGCGCCCAAGCTTTGCAAGCTCAATCTTCCTGTTTATGGGACGGCTGCACCAACTTGGCCTGCTGTTTTTGCAGCACCCTTGCAAAAACGCCGATACAAAGACCCCAGAAAACAGAGCCAAAGCCTCCAATTTGCACATCCGATAAAACCGTGAGAAGGCAAAGGGTTTGCGGAAATCCTTGCCCACTTGTTTGATCACCGAAGGCTTGTTGCAAGGCCGAAGCGATGCTGGACATCAATGCGATCGATGCCAGACTGAGCACAAGCACCGGATGCAACCAGGCAAGCGCTTCGATGACCCACAGGGCAAAGCAGGCAAGCATGAGATAAAGGCCGCCGGCCCAGGCTGCCGCCTTCCATCGCTCGTTAGGTTGCTCCCCGGCTTGCGGTCCAAGGCAAATGGCTGCGGTAATCGCCGCCAGATTGAGCGCATGCCCGCCAAAGAAAGCGGCAATCGCGCTTGCCAGCGAGGCGGCAAAAAGCAAGCGGTCGGGGTTAGCCGTATAGCCAAAGCTTTTGATCGCTGCCAGCCCCGCCATGTTTTGCCCCGTCAAGGTTACGAGAAACAAGGGCAGGCCCAAACCGAGAATCACCGAGCCCTCCCACCGCGGCAGGGGCCATTCAAAGGCTTGCGTCGTAAGCTCAGCCTTAGGCGCTGGCAAGGCGAGGGCTTGGTGCACAAGCTGAGATTCCACTACAAGGCCGTCCCTGTGGAGCCACCAAGACCATCCAACCACCAAGGCCAGCACACAAAAAATCGCAGCCGATGGCCAAAGACGGCGCAACAACACATAGGCAAGCCACAAGCTTGCAACCGGCCAAAGCAGCGCTTCTTGCAAAGCCTGCCCAAGCGCATCTAGCGTCAGGCGCATCAATACGCCTGCGAGCAAGGCGCTTGCCAGCGATACCGGAATCACACGCATGACCCAGCTCAAACCCTTGAGCAGGGCCAAGCCGATGCCAAGCGCAGCAGCAAACAAAAATGCCGCCACCGCGCTTGAAAAATCCGGAGCACCGCTTGCAACAAGCAAAGCTGCACCCGGTGTGGACCAGGCAAAAAGTAGAGGTATTCGCTGCCGATACGATAAATAGAAGGACAAAAATCCCTGCCCAGCACTCAAGGCCCCAAGAGCCAGGGCAGCCTGGCTGCTACTTGCGCCAACGGCTTGCAGGCCTTGCCAGACAATGGCAACCGAGCTGGCATAACCCACCAGGACGGCCACAGCCCCTGTGATCAAGGCCTGCACCGCTGTGCTCCGATGTAAGCCGATCCGTCTCGCGCGTCCGTCAGCGTTAGACGTCGATTCGCGCCGTCAAGGCATGACGCTCAATGAATGCGCGCCGAGGTTCTACATCATCACCCATGAGCGTGGAGAACATTTGATCAGCACTGATCGCGTCTTCAATTTGCACGCGCAACAAGCGACGCACGGCCGGGTCCATCGTGGTTTCCCATAGTTGTTCGGGGTTCATTTCACCAAGCCCTTTATAGCGTTGCCGGTTCATGCCCCGATCAGCTTCGGCAAAGAGCCATCGCATCGCCTCTTCGAAGGTTTGGACCGCAAACTTCTTGCTGCGATCAGCGCGATCCGCATCCACTTTGCGGACCGTAGCGCCAGCGCTTAACAAGCCGGAAAGGCTTTGCGCAGCCCGCTTTAGCGCCATCGCATCGGCCGACATCAAAAACTCCGCATCGATAAAACTACTTCGCTGATTCCCATGCTGAAGCCGCCTCACCGCCAGCATCCAGTGCTCGGTCATCGGATGCATGACAGCTTGCACCTGCAAACTCGGATCTTCAAGGCCGCGACGTGATTCAAGTTCATGAATTGCGTTTTCTAAAACGATTGCGCTCAGTTCGGCCAGCGTCTGATCGCTCAAATCAAGCTGACAACCGTGCACCAAAGCCCGCAAGGCCAGCGTATCCATGGTTTTTGACAGGCGCTGAATCACCCCGTCAGCGATCAATTGAAGCTTGGCCAACTCAGCTAAGGCATCACCCGATAAGCTCGGCTGGCCTTCGCCCAAGTCAAGCACCGCCGACTGCAAGGCAGCGCTCAACAAGTACTGGTTAAGCTCATGATCATCTTTAAGATAACGCTCGTCTTTCCCGAGTTTTATTTTGTAAAGCGGTGGTTGCGCAATATACACATAGCCCCGCTCGATCAACTCGGGCATTTGCCGATATAAAAGTGTTAACAAAAGCGTTCGGATATGTGAGCCGTCCACGTCCGCATCGGTCATGATGATCACGCGGTGGTAGCGCAATCGCGCTGCATCAAACTCCGGGCCGATCGATGTTCCCAATGCAGTAATCAAGGTGGTGATTTGCTCTGAGGCAATCAGTTTGTCAAAACGTGCTTTTTCCACGTTCAGAACCTTGCCTCGCAAAGGCAGCACCGCTTGAAATTTGCGATCGCGACCTTGCTTTGCAGACCCGCCTGCCGAATCGCCCTCAACGATATACAGCTCGGCTTTTGCAGGATCCTTTTCCTGACAGTCAGCAAGTTTTCCGGGCAATCCAACACCATCCAAAATGCCTTTACGGCGGGTCATCTCGCGGGCTTTGCGCGCCGCCTCGCGAGCTCTGGCAGCATCGATTATCTTGCTCACAATCACTTTGGCATCAGCCGGGTTTTCGAGCAAAAAGTCTTCCAGCGCTTTTGCAACCAGCTCTTCAACCGGGGCTCTGACTTCAGATGAAACCAACTTATCCTTGGTTTGACTTGAAAACTTTGGCTCGGGAACCTTGACCGACAAGACGCAAGTCAACCCCTCGCGCATGTCATCACCCGATGTCTCAACCTTGGCCTTTTTCGCTGTTTCGCTTTGTTCGATATATTTATTAATCACCCGGGTCATCGCGGCGCGCAGGCCAGTCAAATGGGTGCCCCCGTCGCGTTGCGGGATGTTGTTGGTAAAACAAAGCACCTGTTCGTTATAGCCATCGTTCCATTGCATAGCGACTTCAACGCCAATTTGGCCTGCAGCTGGCCCTTCGCTCAGCCTTGTGCCCTGCATATAGACGATGCGCGGATGTATCGCTGTTTTATGACGGTTTATGTATTGCACAAAACCTTGCACGCCACCGGTAAAAGCAAAATCTTCATCTTTGCCGCTGCGCTGGTCGATGAGCTTGATTCGCACGCCGTGGTTTAAAAAGGATAACTCGCGAAGGCGCTTGGCAAGGATATCGTAGTGGTACTCAATCGTTCCAAAAATTGTTTCATCAGCAAGGAAGTGGACTTCAGTCCCGCGCTTTTCGGTATGGCCAATGACTTGCATCGGCGAAGTGTCGGTTCCGTTGACTTTTTCAATGATGCGCTGTTGACAAACGCCGCGATGAAACTCCATAAAGTGGGTTTTGCCGTCACGCTTGATGGTCAAGCGTAGCCACTTCGATAAGGCATTGACGCAAGATACGCCTACACCATGCAAACCACCAGAAACTTTATAACTGTTTTGGTCAAACTTGCCGCCTGCGTGTAATTCGGTCATCACGATTTCGGCAGCGCTGCGACGCGGTTCGTGCTTGTCGTCATCTTTGATACCGGTCGGAATACCTCGGCCGTTATCAATAACAGAGATCGACTGATCATGATGAATAGTGATTAAAATTTCATCACAAAATCCACCGAGCGCTTCGTCGATTGCATTATCGACAACTTCAAAAACCAGATGATGCAAACCGGTACCGTCGGAAGTATCACCGATATACATGCCTGGCCTTTTACGCACCGCGTCAAGGCCTTCAAGAATTTGAATCGACGAGGAGTCATAAGATTGAGTCATAAGTGCATCTTTCGGCATTAAATGCGCATGGGCATTACGACGTATTTGAAGTGCTGGTTATCAGGGACTGTAATCAAGGCGCTTGCGCTGCCATCGCGCAGGGCAATGCAAATGTGTTCGGTCTTTAAATGGTTGAGCACCTCAAGAAGGTATTGCACGTTAAAGCCGATGTCAGTGCTGTCAGCTTGATAGTCGATTGCCATTTCATCCACGGCTTCTTCTTGTTCAGCGTTGTTGGTCTGAATGCTGAGCGTGTCTTGATCAAAGCGCAGGCGCACGCCCTTGAATTTCTCGGTTGTCACGATCGAGGCGCGTTGCAAACTCGACGCAAACAAGGCCCTGTCAATTGTCGCAATGCGTTCGAGGCCTTGCGGAATGACGCGTTCGTAGTCAGGAAACTTGCCTTCGATCAGTTTGCTGACGAGTTCGATGCCCCCGAAACGTGCGCGCAACCTTTGTTGGCCAAACTCAAGGGTGATCGGATCTTCGACATCTTGTAACAAACGCATCCATTCAACGACCGTCTTGCGCGGAATAATCAAGTCCTGCCGGGGCATCTCTTGATCAAGATCGATCGCGCAGTAGGCGAGTCGGTGACCATCGGTTGCAACCAGCTTGAGCTGATGGCCATCAGTCACTAAAAGCATACCGTTCAAATAATAGCGAATATCCTGTTGCGCCATGGCATAGGCAACCATCGACAGTAGCTGACGAAAAGCTTGCTGCGGCACGCTGATTTGATGGCTGAAGGCTTCCTGAACCAGCACCTGGGGGAATTCTTCAGCAGCCATCGTTTGAAGAGACACCCGGCTTTTTCCGGCTGTGATGCTGGCCTTTCTTGCCTGAAACGATAAGGAAACTTCGCTGCTTTCCGGAAGGGCGCGCAAAACGTCGATCAGTTTTCTTGCTGAAACGGTGATGGCGATATCGTTGTTGCCACTGCCAAGTTGCGCTGTGGTGCTGATTTGCATCTCGGTGTCGGTTGCAACGAAGCGAAGGTCCAGACCCTGTTTTTCGATGAGCACATTGGCAAGAATCGGCATTGTGTTTTTCTTTTCGACAATGCCGGATACCACCTGCAAGGGTTTGAGCAGGGCGTCTCGGGATGCTTTGACCAAGGCCATCAAGTTCTCCTTAACACAGATGAGGTCATAGTGTTAATTCATCATGTTGTTGTTGATGTAGCTAACGGTAATCTGGGGATAAGCGCTGCAAGGCACGGATTCTGAAGGCATCGTGTAACGCGACAAGCGCTTGGTATCCAGGTTGATAGGCTTTCACAGTCATGAACAAGTTGAGTGAGGATTGTGAAAGAGCTGCTTTTGTTCCCTCGCTCTACAGGCTTGTAAGTGCTTCATCCAGTGCTTATGCGCTGCGCTGCACACAGACTTGTCCACCCCTTCCAGTCTTGGGCTCCCGGGTTGTTCGCTTGGATTGTCGCAGCCTTTCTTCATTTAGCTGCGCAAGGTTTGCTCAAGCACTTTGAGTGCGTGGTTGAGTTCAGCCTCGTGTTGTCTTCGTTCGGTGATACGTCGCACGGCATGCAACACGGTGGTGTGGTCACGTCCGCCAAAAAGTTCGCCGATTTCGGGCAGCGATTTTTGGGTCAGCTCTTTGGCAAGATACATTGCCACCTGCCTTGCGAGTGCAATATGGGCAGGCCGTCGCTTGGAGTACATATCCGCGACTTTGAGCTTGTAGTAGTCGGAAACGGTCTTTTGAATGTTTTCGACCGATATTGCCGGCCGATTCAAATCGAGCAGGTCTTGGAGTGCTTCTTTGGCCAGCTCGAGACTGATGGCTTGACCGCGAAAACTCGATGCGGCAACGAGCCTGTTCAATGCGCCCTCGAGTTCGCGCACATTGCTTCGAAGATTTTTCGCGACGAAAAAAGCCACGTCATCGGGCAGATCCACCTGTCGCAACTCGGCTTTGCGATGCAGGATTGCGGTTCGGGTCTCAAGGTCGGGGGGTTCGATGGCGACGATCAATCCGCTGTCAAAGCGTGAGACCAGCCGGTCCTCGACACCGCTCATTTCTTTCGGATAGGTATCGCAGGTGACGATAATTTGTTTACGCGCCGCAAACAAGGCCTCAAAAAGGTAAAAAAACTCTTCTTGGGTTCTTGGTTTGTTGGATAGAAATTGAATGTCGTCAATGAGAAACAAATCAAGTTTTTGGTATTGCGCACGCATGTCTTCAGAGTTTTTGCGCTGGATCGCACGGACCATCTCGTCAAAAAATTCCTGGGCATGGATATAGCGAAGTTTCGCCCCAGGGTTGCGGTCGCGGATAGCGTTGCCAACTGCGTGCATCAAATGAGTTTTACCGAGGCCCACGCCGCCATAAATAAACAAAGGGTTGTACTCAAGCCCTGGTCGCTGACTCACCTGCAAAGCAGCTGCGCGGGCCATTTGATTGGATTTGCCGGTGACGAAATTATCAAAACTCAGCTCCCGATTCAGCCGCGAGTGCTCGAGCGTTACCGGCTCGGTCCAGGCCGTGTGGGCGCTAGCTTGGACTTTTGCGTCTGCATCGGCGCCCGACAGGCTTGCGTCCTCGTCTGGCTTTGAGGGCTCTTGCGATGAGCTGATTTCAAACAACAGGCTCAGGTTCGATGCGCCAGGCATTTTTTCACCCAGCAACTCCTCCAGGCGTTGTCCCCATTGTTGCTTTACCCAGTTGAGTTTGAAAGCGTTCGGGCATCCGATGCGAAGTCGGTGATCGTCTTGGTCGTAGCCCAGGTAACTCAAGGGTTTGATCCAGGTCTTGTACAGCTGGGGTGAAATTTCGCGTTCGAGTTGTTCCATGCAACGCAACCAGTGTTCAAGCATGCTCGCGTCCTTGCCGTGACCCAGCCCGCCCCGCCTTGCCTGCGGCGGCTGATAGGCAACAGTCATCCCGGAAATCCTTACGCGAGCAGCCTTCTCTGACAGGGTTCAAGCATTGTTCGGCGGCAAAGGAGGGCATGGTGGTGGCTAAAGGAGCATCGAGAAAACAATGGGGTTGGCGCGCGGGTCAGTTGTGTAAAGAACGGTTCGGAGCAGCCGATTCCGACTAGTTTAACCGTTTGATGGCAGCTTTCGGGCATCCCTTTCCTGAGCGGGCTTGCAACAAAAACCGGTCCGGCGATTGACAAGTGCAGCCTCCTTTTGTTGTAATCGAAGGCTTTTCAGTTCCACGTCATGGATTTGTCATGAAGCGCACCTATCAGCCTTCGGTCACACGTCGTAAACGTACGCACGGTTTTTTGGTCCGGATGAAAACACGCGGCGGAAGGGCCGTCATTCGTGCGCGGCGGGCCAAGGGTCGCAAACGCCTCGCCGTTTGATGGTTGAAATTTTGGGTTGAATTGGGTTGAATTGGGTTGAACTTAGGGATCGAATTTTTGGGGTCGAATTTGGGGCTCGAGTCTGAGGCTCGAGTATCAATAGCGCTCTGATCGATACTGTAGTTGCCTGATGCGCGATTTGATCGTAATCACCTCGGATTTTTTTCTTCCCCTCCTGCTGAGCCGATGCACCGATGCCTGCACCCAAGCGCCTGCGCCGGCTTGTCCGTAGCGGACCCTGGAGCCTGCATCAAGTCACCGCGGCTGTCGCTCATCCGGCGTTGAAGCTTGGGGCGAAACTTCACATCAGCCTTGCCAAACGCCTGATTCCAAAAGCGGTTGAACGCAACGCTTTAAGACGAATCGTGCGCGAAAGCTTCCGGATGCGTAGTAAGGCTATGTCATCGGAAAAGTTGGTCCATGATTCTGCTCAATATTTGTTGCGCCTTGACCGCGACATGACGGACGAAGCCGGTCAAGCCTCTCAAAGCCTTAGCCGAAGGCAGCGTAAACGGCTTTATTGGGAAACGCTTGTCATGCTTTGGAAGCAACTCGATCGTGTATGAACGAATGAGCCCTCAACTTGATGATGTGATGCTTGATGACTGACTCCCGCAAGGCAATACCTGCAAGAAGCCCGGATGCGAAGCACAAAGCGCTAGCGGACCACTTTGGTATGCGCCTTGCGCTCGCCTTGATTCAGCTTTATCAATACACGCTTGGGCCCTTGCTTGGTCCGTCCTGTCGCTTCTTGCCGAGCTGTTCGACTTATGCCAAAGAAGCCTTCCAGATCCACGGCACGGTTCAAGGCGCTTATTTGAGCTTTAGGCGCTTATGCCGATGTCATCCATTTCATCCCGGCGGGATCGATGAGGTGCCGGCAGCAAGCCTGTCTCATGGTACAAAGCCTGCCAGCACGCCAGAATCAGCGAAATCCGGCAAGCCGCCTTTTGCCTCCTAGCCCATTTCGACGCCCCAACTTCAAACTATGCAACAGCAAATTCAGCGCACGATTCTTTGGGTGATTTTTTTCTCATCCCTGTTCTTTCTTTGGGATGCCTGGCAACGCGATCAGGGTCAACCGGGATTTTTCTCGCAGCACTCGGATCGTTCTGCCAGCCAGACTCCTGGCACGACATCACCCGAGCCAAAGCCGGTATCGGCCGAAGTTCCTCAGGCGGGTCCTGTTGTGCCCGCTGCCGGACAGGATAAGTCGCAAATCCCTGGTGCAGGCCAGCTTCCCAGCACTTCAGCTGCAGCTGGAACATCGCCCGCTGGCATGCCAAAGGCCGCTGCTGAACAATCGGTTAGCCAGGCACTGGCCGAGGCTTGGGTCTTGCAAAACAAGCTGCTCAAGCTATCGATTCTTCCGGAAGGCGGACAAGTTGTACGCAGCGAATTACTCAAGCAACGTGAACTTTCAGCGCCGGACACAAACGTAGTCTTGCTCAGCCAGCAGGGGCAAAATCATTACGTAGCCCAGCAAGGCTGGATAAGCGCGCAGGCAGAGCGACGGTTTCCGAATCATCAAAGTCGCTTTAGCCTGGTCGAACAAAGCGCGAATCGATTGGTCATCGAAGCCACTGAGGGTGATTTGAAGGTTCGGCGAAGCTATCTGCTTCAACCGGACGATTACCTGGTGACGATTGATGAGACCGTACAAAACCTGGGATCGACAGCGCTCCTTCCGATTGCATACCGTCAATTGTTACGCGATGGTAAAGCGCCAGCGGGCGAGTCTCAGGTTTACAGCACCTATACCGGTCCGGTCGTTTATACCGAAGAACGAAAGTTTCAGAAGGTTGACTTTGCCAGCATTGAAAAAGGCAAAGCCGAGCATGTGAAGCAAGCGTCCGATGGCTGGCTTGGCTTGATTCAACACCACTTTATCGCCGCCTGGTTGCCTGCCGATCAACGACCACGTGAATACTTCACGCGGCGGGTTGACGGTAATCCGGTGCTCTACAGCGTCGGGGCGCTTGAGCGCTTGGCCGAAATCGCACCGGGGGCAAGCGCAACAACAAGCGCAAGATTGCTCATCGGACCCCAGGATCAGAGCATGCTGGCTGCAATCGCACCCGGGCTTGATCTGGCCGTGGATTATGGCTGGCTTGCCATGTTTGCAAAGCCGATTTTCTGGTTGCTCGACCAATTGCACAGCCTGAGTAATAACTGGGGCGTGGCGATTATTTTGCTCACGGTGATCATCAAGACGCTCTTTTTTCCTTTGCAGTCGGCCAGCTACAAATCCATGGCAAGAATGAAGGCCGTCACGCCAAGGATGATGGCCATCCGCGAGCGTTATGGCAACGATCGCGTGCGGATGAATCAGGCGATGATGGAGCTCTACAAGGAGGAAAAAATCAATCCTTTGGGCGGTTGCCTGCCGATTGTGGTTCAAATCCCGGTGTTTATCGCGCTCTATTGGGTCTTGCTCGCATCAAGCGAAATGCGCTTTGCACCCTTTCTTTATATCGATAATCTCGCAGCACCCGATACCTTGTTGGGGACTTACTTCGGCGTGCCGATCGGTTTGATGCCCATCCTCATGGCTGTGACGATGTTCATCCAGACCAAACTCAATCCGACGCCGCCTGATCCTGTTCAAGCCAAGCTGATGATGATCATGCCAATCGTGTTCTCGGTGATGTTTTTCTTCTTTCCGTCCGGTCTGGTGCTCTACTGGCTGGTCAACAACATTTACTCCATCGTTCAACAATGGGTTATCACCCGCCGGATCGAGGCACAAAGTGCCAAAGAGCGTCAGCGTTGAACCCAAGCCAGCCTGTATTCATGATGCGGGCCTGACCGCGGTTGGCTGGGAGGGCGAGTTTTGCCCCATGGCTTATGTGCGCGAAGACCATTTAGGCGATCTTTTGAGCGCTGGTCTGGTGCTCGCACCTGCTAACCGCTTTGGGCTGCATCGATTTCATCCGGGCTTGACTTCGGGAAGCGAGGCCGAAGCCAGCTTTCAGGCAATTGCCTGGTCCTGGTACCAGCAAGGCCGCTTGCCAGCCTGGCGTAACGAGTGTTTTGACCTTTACTCGCCGGGATCAACGACAGCCCGATTCAAACTCGAACGCGTGGCGGCAAGGCATTTGGGTTTCTGGACAGAAGCGGTTCATGTCAACGGCATTGCCAGCGCTGGGCAATCGATGTGGCTTGCACGTCGTTCGATGCACAAAGACAGCGACCCGGGATTGCTTGACAACATGGTGGCAGGGGGTTTGAGCGCCGGTGAAAGTATTGAGCAATGCCTATGGCGTGAGTGCTGGGAAGAGGCTGGACTGCTTGCCGATGGCCCCAACGCTGCCGCGTTGCGCGCTGGACTGAAGGCTTTAAAGCCGATACACATGCAGTGCTTGGAGGGCCTGGACAGCGCCTGGCCGCATCTTCGGCGTGAGCGCTTGTATGTTTTTTCTTTAGGGCTTGCCTCGGACCTGGCGCCGTCGAATCAAGACGGTGAGGTTAGTGAATACCTTTGTGTTGACCGGGCGCAACTTCGCCGGTTGATAGCCGCCAATGCACTCACAAGCGACGCCGCCCTGGTCGCAGGACTGTGGCTTGAGCCCACTTCGGAGGGCGCTGAGAGCTTGGGCGATAAGGTCTTCGCTTGATGCGGCCACACGCGGCTCAGTCCAGACCCGTACCGATTCTGGCGCAGGCCAGCGCGCAAGGACTATCTGCGATCGCGATGTTACGGCTATCGGGGAGCGACTTGGCGCTCTGGTTGCTGCCGCAGCTTGGCTGGACGCTGCAAGCACGGCGGGCAAGCCTGCGAACGCTCAAGGCACCCGATGGCAGCGCCATTGATCAGCTTGTGGCGCTTTTTTTCCCGGCCCCGCATTCATTCACGGGTGAGGATGTGCTCGAGCTGCAAACCCATGGGTCGCCTGCAGTGATAGCCTGGGCCATCGAAGCGTTATTGCACTATGGTCGGGACGAGGCGCTTCGTTTGGCAAGGCCTGGCGAGTTTTCCGAGCGGGCCTTCCTCAATGGTCGGCTAGATCTGGCGCAGGCCGAAGCGGTCGCTGATTTGATCGCCGCATCAACGCGGCTGCAGGCCAGAGCTGCTTTACGTTCGCTTCAAGGCGAATTCTCGATTCAGGTGAATCAACATCTGGAGGCTGTTCAACAGCTTCGTGTGCTCGTCGAAGCCGCGCTGGATTTCCCCGAAGAGCCGGTTGAAAGCCTGTCTTCCTGGGGCCTGGATGAGGCGCTTGCCCAAACCATCAAGGCGATGCAAAGCCAGATTCCTGCCTGGCAAATGGGCGCCCAATTGCAGCAGGGCCTTTCCATCGCACTCATTGGCCCGCCCAACGCAGGCAAGAGCAGTCTGCTGAATGCTTTCGCTGGTCAGGAGCTTGCGCTGGTCGATGATGAGCCTGGCACCACCCGCGATCGGATCACGCAGCGCTTTGAATGGGCAGGCCAGCAAATCGAAATGACCGACACCGCAGGCATACGCGATGCAGCGCAGGCGCATCGGCTTGAGCTTCGGGGCATGCAGCGCAGCTGGGAGGTCGCTTCACGCGCGCAAGCCACGCTTTTGGTCATCGGTGTGGATTCGCTCCCTCATCGCGAGGGCGCTTGCGCCGAAACCCTGATAGAGCAGGCCCGCCACTTCGCCCAGAGCTGGTGGGCGGAGCACGCCGGCCAGGACATGCAACAGTCCGTCGAGCCGCCGAGGCTGGTGGTGCTCAATAAGCTTGATCTGATCGAGGATTCTGATCAGGCTCTGTCGACCGGTCCTGGTACGAGCCTTGCTGCGAGGGGCCGGGAAAACACCTGTGATGAGCCGATGACGACGAAGCCCTGGACCGTAATGGCGGTGTCGGCCAAAGTCGGTCTGGGGCTTGATGGTCTGATGGATAGGCTCTTGCAAGGACTTCAGCGTCAAGGCGAAACCACCGAACCGGTCTGGGCAAGACTGCGCCATGTTGACGCGCTGGAACGCGCCCTAGCACATTTGCAAAGCGCCCAAATGCATTGGGTTTGCTCGCATGCTCAGGCCGATCTGATGGCAGAGGAGTTGCGTCTCGCCCAGCAGGCCTTAGGAGAGATCGTCGGTATTTGGCGTGATGAGGATTTGCTGGGTGCGATTTTCGGCCGGTTTTGTATCGGGAAATGATTCGGGTCTACGCGCCCGCAGCCCTGGGCTGCCTTGACCCTAGGCGATTGACGGAGGCGACAAGAGCGCAAGCGCTTCAAACAAGCGATCCCAGCTTGATTCGTCTGCCGGCCATAGGCGCTCTGGCTTTTGCTGAAGCCAGGCGAGCATTCGTGGCAGCTGCCAGTCATTGAGTTCAGCGGGCATGGCAATCGGTCGGCGCCATAAACGCCTCAAAAGGTTGGGATCAACAGCAAAGACAGCAGCGAGGTTTTCCAGCACCAGGCTGTCCTGCCCCGAGTCAATGACTTGTTGTAGCCTGGAATCAACATCCAGAAGCAAGTGGTTTGCCAGCCAAGGCCCCAGCCAGGGCAAATGCCGCAGCAAATGTTCGCGGGCGGCCGCATGGCGGGGGTCGCGGTGCAGCCAGTTGTAAACGCCCCAGGGAATGCGCGGGTCGAGTCGCGCACAGAGCTGCAGGCTCAAAGGCGATAGCGCGCCTTCAAAAATAAAGGCGAGTCGCTGTTGAACCAGCGATTCGCGCCTTCGAATTGCCCGCATGGCGCGGCTGTAAAAGCCGATGTCGAGTTGGCCGCGTCGCAAAGCCGTTTGCAAGGCCTTGATAAGAAGCGGCCGATGGGCCGAATCCGCGGGCTCGATGGCTTCGGAGTTCGGATGGATGTAGCCTTCGCGAAGCAGGTGTTTGGCCATTTGCCCGCTGGGGTGCAAGCGGGTGAGCATGCCCTGGGCCAAAGCCTGATAAATCAGATCAACCGGAGCTTGCTGTGGATCATCGCGCAAAGCGCTGCGAAGTTTTGCCAGGGTGCTATCGCTGAGCAGCGCGCGAAAGTCATAGGCCATCGCCTCGCGCGAAATCCCGATCACCCGCAAAGCCATACCCCAGCGTCTGATGATCGGTGTGAACACCGGATGCTGGAGCATCCAAAGCGCTTCAGTACCTGGAATTTGCACAATCAGCAGCGGCCAGTCGCTGCTGGCATCGCGCCAACATAAAGCCCGTGGCAAAAGCCGCTGCTCTTTTGCGATAAAGGCTAGTTCAGGGCCAACCGCACCGGCATCTTCAAGCTCGGCGTCGATTGCACAGGGATCGACCGTCAAAGCGTTGAAAAAAACGCTCATGCCGGCCCGCGTCGGATAGCTGCCTAGGCGCCCGCCCGAGCGACGCTTTGGTGCAGCGCCAGTCCGATCAGACCAAGCAAAAGCGCGAAGGCTGCAAGGCCCATGGAGGCTCCGCGTTCAAGCCAAATGGCCAAACCAACCCCGAGCACCGAAAGGCTTGCTGCCCAGCGCATCGTAATCCGGGTGCGCGCCACGGCAAGCGGAAACCACCGATCCTCAGGCAATCGTTCGCGGCTCGGCCCAAGAGGACGTGAAACCGCACCGAGCCTGCGTTGTCGCGGGTCGTTTAGCACTTGGGGCATTGACTCTGGGCCTTCTCGTTCCATCGTAATCACTGTAGCACCAACTTCGCATTTGCGCATACGATAGCCGAGAAAAGGCTTGAAAAGCGCTAAACTCGCGATCCTTTGGTCATGCTCTCGTCACATAGCTTATCGACACAGCGAGGAAGGAAATGTCTAGCGCTTCTCCAACAAAAGACCGGGCTTATCTTGAACAGCATGGGCCGGTTCAGACATTGCCATCGGCGTTTCCGGAAGCAAAGCGCCACCAGGAGGGCTGGGGCCCATTAGCTCGAATCTGGCACTGGCAGCGTCAGCCGCTTGAGCAATTGCAAGCGCAGGTTCAGGCGCCAGCTGGCCTTGCGCATCGCCGCTTGATGGCCTGGGTTGCCGCAGTGGCTGAACACACTCTTCCAACAGCGATCGTCTGGGCAGATGGCTCGCAGGCCGAATACGATCGCCTTTGCAACGACATGCTCGCCAGCGAGACCTTGATTGCCTTGAACCCGAGCAAACGACCACGGTCATTTCTTGCGCGTTCGGCGCCTTCTGACGTCGCGCGGGTCGAAGATCGGACCTTTATTTGCTCAGACCGCCAGGATGAAGCGGGTCCTACCAATCACTGGATTGATCCTGTTGCTATGCAACAAACGCTCAGCGACTTGTTTGCGGGCTGCATGAAGGGGCGCAAGCTCTTTGTGGTGCCTTTCTCCATGGGGCCGCTTGGCAGCCCGATCGCACATATCGGGGTCGAACTCTCAGATAGCCCCTATGTGGTGGTCAATATGCGCATGATGACGCGCATGGGAAGTGCTGCGCTTGAGCAACTTGGCGAAGACGGTGACTTTGTCCCCTGTGTGCATAGCGTGGGCGCACCGCTGGCTGAAGGCCAAAACGATGTGCCCTGGCCGTGTAACGACACCAAGTACATCGTGCATTTCCCGCAAACGCGAGAAATCTGGTCTTACGGCTCGGGTTATGGCGGCAATGCCTTGCTTGGCAAGAAGTGTTTTGCCTTGCGCATCGCATCGACCATGGGCCGAGACCATGGTTGGCTGGCAGAGCATATGCTGATTCTGGGCGTGACCGATCCGGCTGGGCGCAAGTATCACGTTGCAGCCGCCTTTCCCTCGGCTTGCGGAAAAACCAATTTCGCGATGCTGATTCCCCCCGAAGATCTTGGCCCATGGAAAGTCAGTACGGTGGGCGACGATATCGCCTGGATCAAGCCCGGATCCGATGGCCGCTTGTATGCGATCAACCCGGAGGCCGGCTATTTCGGGGTTGCTCCGGGAACATCGGCGAAAACCAATCCCAATGCCTTGGCGATGCTGGCATCGGATGCGATCTTTACGAATGTAGCCCTGACCGACGATGGCGATGTGTGGTGGGAAGGCTTGAGCGAAGCACCGGCGCATCTGATCGATTGGCAGGGTAAGGATTGGACGCCAGCCGATGCGCAATCGGGTCGCAAAGCAGCGCATCCGAATGCGCGTTTTACGGTCTCCGCCACGCAGTGCCCTTCGCTGGATAGCGACTGGGATAATCCGCAAGGCGTGCCAATCGATGCCTTCATTTTTGGCGGCAGGCGAAGCAGCACCGTACCCTTGGTCATTCGGGCTCGAAACTGGGAAGAGGGCGTTTATTTGGCCGCCACGATGGGTTCGGAAACAACCGCAGCACAAAGCGGTGCAACCGGCCTTGTGCGCCGGGATCCTTTTGCGATGCTGCCTTTTTGCGGTTACCACATGGGTGCTTACTTCGCGCACTGGCTTCAGTTGGGCGCCGATTTGCAAGCGCGTGCTACACAACAAGGAATCGCAGTGAGCCTTCCTGCCATTTACTGCGTGAACTGGTTCCGTAGCGATGAGCAGGGACGCTTCTTGTGGCCTGGTTTTGGCGAAAACATGCGCGTGTTGATCTGGATGCTCCAAAATCTGGAAAATCCAAAAGGCGAGCAGCATGTGGCGGGCATTTCACCTCGCTACGAAGATATCGACTGGCGCGGCCTTACCCTGCCAGCTGAACAATTTGCGCGGCTCAGTCAGGTTGATGCCGGCGAATGGCGCAAGGAGTTAAGCCTGCAAGCGGGTTTGTTCGATCAACTGGGCGCAAGCATGCCGCTCGCTTTGCGGGCCATTCATCGACGCTGGGAAGAAGGCCTCGGCGCATAGAGCCTGTCGCCCATACAGACCCCCTTTGCCAGCCCGTCTCAGCCAGGGTTTTGCTGCCGGTTTTTTGCCAGACTGGATCTAGCTGTCTTGCCTTGTGCGCTTGGACCCGCCGGCTTTCTTTTGTAGGATCAGCTTTGCACCGCTGAAGCGCCCTCAGCCCCGTGTTCATAGGCCTGCTTCAAGCTGTAGTGGTCGGCGGCCTTTAACGCGGCGAGCAAACTTGCCTCTCGAGCAATCCCTTTGCCAGCAATGTCAAAAGCCGTGCCGTGGTCAGGACTCGTTCGCACGAAAGGCAGACCTAGCGTGATGTTCACCCCCAAGTCCATACCCAGGAGTTTGATCGGAATCAAGCCCTGATCGTGATAAAGCGCGATCACCGCATCGATCTGAGGATTATTCCAGGCTCTGGCAAAGACGCTGTCGGCAGCCAGAGGCCCCTCGATCAGGATCCCTTGCGCTTGCGCCTCTGCGACGCAGGGGCTTAGGAGCTCGATTTCCTCGCGTCCGAAGGCACCGGCTTCGCCGGCGTGCGGGTTGAGGGCAGCGAGCAGCAGTGCCGGTTTGCGTCCCAGCAAACGACTTAAGGCCTGGTCGGCAATCCTGAGGGTTTGCATCAGCTTGTCTGCGCAAAGGGCATCGATCGCATCGCGCAAAGACAGATGGATGCTGTGGAGCACCGTGCGCAAATAGGCGTGTTCGAGCATCATTCGGACGGGCCTTTGTCCGACCAGGTCCGACAAAAGCTCGGTGTGGCCCGGGTAGCTGTAACCAGCCATGTGCATGGCCTCTTTGCTCAGTGGTGCGGTAACAAGCGCGCGACAAGCACCCCTGATCACCGAATCGGCTGCTGCAAGGACCGAGGCGATAGCGCATTGCCCACCCGCTGCGCTTGCACAAGCCAGCGCAAGATGCGTAGGCACCGAACAGGACTTGACCCATTGAATCGCGTCGTCGTTTTCAAGGCGGCGCTCAAGACCAAGGCTGCGCGCCTGGCGCATCAGCCAGCCAGGGTCGCCAAAGACAATCGCAGCAATTGCTTGACGCTCAGACGAGCAAAGCGCTTTAAGCAGGATTTCAGGACCTATGCCGGCTGGGTCGCCCATGCTGATGGCAATCGGCCGGTCATCGGGTTTTTGCATGACCGAAGTGGGTTCGATCGAGGGCGCACTCGTGGGTTTTGGGGTGTTGCTCATTATTGATCAGAAGTCTTCATGCCGCATCATAGGGCAGCAGCAGGCTGCGCCTGCGCAGTCTCAACCAAGGCGCAAGGTCTGCATTTGCAGGCCAGCAACGCCGAGCGACTGCCCGCAGCGCAAGCTCTCCCAGTTGCCTCGGCCTGCAACACGCATGAATTCTTGTGCATAGCTTTGCAAATGCGCAGGTGCTGCGCGGCTTGGATCAAGCGCCCCGGGGACGTTCTTTCCTCCGTTATGCATCAGAGCCACGCGGTAGGCAATGTCTTGCTCGATGGCTTGCTGGCGCTGGCGGTGTTGAAGGCTTGCGGAGGCCTCAAGATTTTGCAGCCGCGATTGCAAGGCCGGTGCGGCAAGGATGTCCCGCAGGTTGTTTCTCAGCATGAGCCTTGAGATGAGGCCAAAGCGCGCAGGGTCGCTAAAAAGCGCTTTGAGCCAAGCCCCGAAACCTTGCGAGCTCTTTGCATCATGGGACTGACCGAGGCGAAAGACGGCATGGGCTGCGAAAGCATTTCGTGCTTCGGTCTCGGTGCGTGCCCTTGAGTCAGGCAAAAAGCCCAAGATGTCGATAAAGGCTTCGCGATCCAATCCGCTTGACTCCTGCCACTGTCGCTGCTGGTCCGCCGACATTTTGTCCCAGTGGGCCAACGCAGACGCCTGCGTCAGGCCCTTGCCGTAGCGACTTCGTAGCGCGTCAAAGGCTTGTGCTGCTGCCTGCGCACGCGAAATCCCTTGGTTAATCCACCACATCATGTTGCGTGGCTCGCCCTTGGCATCGTTTCGTGTTTGATCCAATCCCAACCACGACAAGGTACGTGGATCGAGATCTTTCGCAAGCATCAGGTCCTGACGGAGGGTTCGCAAAAAGGTCTCGAGCACAAATTGCGTGGATCCATAAGAAGCAAAGTATTCGCGTCCGTTGACCGCGATTGCGGTCCTGGTTCGACAGGCATCTTTGGAGCAATCGGGGCTAATCGACGATGGCGAGGGGGCCTCCTGGAGTTGTGCGGCCGCCTGAAGCCGCTCCACCCGGGCTTGTTCTTGAGGGTTTGCAAAAAGCGCCCGATAAATCGGCTCAGGGATACCCTGGGGAATGGCCTCGCACTCAAGGAGCCTTTGCACCGATGCGCCTTGACTCTGGATCGAATCCGGACGAATCTCCGCTGAGCCATCGTCAAATCGAATCGGTGGTAGCCAGACGCTTGAAGGCTGCAAGCAGGCACGGCGAGCTTGTTGATCGCGCGAGAGCAAAGCCATCAAGCGGGTGGCTTGTCCGTCGTCAAAGTCCTCCACCACGAAAGCACTTTGGGTCACCAGGGATGCGCCGTAGTGTTGGCGAAATCCGGCCATGATTTCGTCGGACTGATTTGCTTGAAAGCGCAAGCTATCCTCGCCAAACCAGCTACCCAGCAAGGGGTCTTGCTGCGAGCGCCGAAAGCTGCCCTGGCTGTCAAAAAGCAAAGCTTGCTGGCTGCTGGCGTATTCCTGTTGAAGTGCGCCCATGTCTGATCCCAAGCCGCCGCTTGCCTTGCGGGTCGGTGCGATCGCCTCCAGCAAAAAGGACCAGCGACCGATCGTAAATCCCTGGGTGCTCGGCGATGCTTTGCCGCGCTCGGCTTGCAAAATCGCAAAGTAGGTGAGTTTGGCAAGGCCCCAGGGATCAACATATCGCCAGGGCTCGCCCTCGGCGTAGCCATAAGGGTCCCGATCGCCTGCCGGGCCTAAGGGGTCGGCTTGCAAAAAGCGCATGCTATGGGCATCCAACACCCTGTTTGCGCCGAACAACAGGTTTTTTAACCGTGGATCCTTCGCAACCAGGCTGTCGCTTGCAAAAAACCGACCCGGTACACCCAAATTGATTTTCAGAGGCTTACTGACATTCCTATCGACAAGACTTCGAACCGAGCGCTTCTGGCGGGTTGTCAAATGCTCAATGGAGGGAAGAAGCGGATGAAAATAGTTTGCACGCCAGCGCAGGGTGCCATCGGGAGAAAAGGCAAGCACCGGTGCCCCGCGCCAATCGATCGCAAGGTGGTACACCCGGCCTGATTGGATCCAGGCCACAGGCAGCGCACCAACCCAGACCACCAAGCCCTGAACACGCGCTTGCTGGTCAGCGAGCAACAACTGCCGCCATCCGTCCATCACCATCATTTGCGCTGCACCGCTCCGCAGCTCAAGTTTCGCCGGCTGACCGAGCGGGTCGTAGTGCAGGCTGCTTTGCTGATCGCCAAGCCAGGCTTGCGCAGCGTCGTAGCGCCAGGCTTTGGCAGCTTCGGGCGCTTGTGGCGTCTCGCCAACCTGTGATGATGGCTTGACTGATGCGGCAAGGCGAGGTGAGGCAGCGTTAGATTTGCCTGCAGCCGGGTGCAATGCCCATGCAGCGAGGCCTTCCACATCAAGGCTTTGCAAGCTTGCAGGATCTTCTTTTCTTGCCTGCCAGCGAACCGTAAACCTCCCCAGCCTATAGGCGAGCGGGGCTTCGTCGAGGCGCTGATAAAGCAGCTGGCTGAAGGCGGCAAAACCTTCGCGGTAGCTCAGGCTGTAAAGTCCATGGAGGTCGTAACGATAAATCAGGCTTCCACCATCGGGTAGTCGCTCGGCGATCACCCTGCCCTGGAGATCGCGCTCGATTCGCCAGTCAAAGCGGTGCGTCCCAATCCGATGGCTTCGCCCGATCACCCGCCCGGCTTGGTCATAAGCCCAGTCAACGCTGACTTCGGGGTTGTCCTGACCGGGGGCTTTGCGCTGCGCGCTCTTTAAAGCTGCGCTTTTGTCGGGACTGACCTGCCAGTCAAAAACCGCACGACCACCATCGCCGTAATCCTTCTCAAGGGGATTGCCCTGCAAATCCCAGCGCAAAGCCATGCGTTTGCCGTCTGCAGCCTGTTGCTCGATCAGGCGGTCGCGCCCGTCGTAGCCAGCGCTTGACCATTGTCCCTGGGGGTTTCGCAGCAGCACCACCCTTCCGAAATCATCACTCAAACGCCGGCTTCCGCGCCAGCTTTGCTCAGGTAGCTGCTTGCCCGGGATCACCCATGCAATGGCCATTTGTTTCGGGTCAATCGCCTCACCCGAGCCATCGTCCAGCATGACCGCAGCCAGGCCGCCGCCATCGGGGTGGTATCGAAAGCGGATAGCGCGGTGAATGGATTCGAAACCAGCCGCTTCCAGGGTGGGAGAGAAACCTTGGTGAGTGATTGCGCTGACCAGTCCTTGAGCGTTGCGCTCAATGCGCGTGCGCGCCAGGGCACCGCTGCGAAGGCTTGGCCTGACGATTTCGCTGGGAAGTTCGGTTGGATCTTGACCCCTGTAGTACCGACGCTCAATCCATCGGCCGCTGGTTCGATCGCGCAATTCGACAATTCGGCCCAGCGCATCGCGCAAGCTTTCCTGTCTTGCCTGCAGGTCAGGACACCACAGGCAAGGCATCTCATCGTGGCGGCGCCAGCGACCTGCCGAGAGGGTTTGCCCCTCTGCTAGGGAAGCCTTCGGTTCGACCTCGAAGCGAAACTCCACGCTTTGACCGCCGCGGGATAGTCGGCGCCAGGCCGGCAGCTTGCTTGCGGGATCACTGTACTCGATGCGAAGCGCTTCTTCCCTCGACTGACCCAGACCCTGGCTCCAGGTCACTCTTCCCCAGGCGTCGTAAGCGTAGCTGGCTTCCTGGACGGGAGCCTTCGCGCGGATGCTTTGGACCCGGGTCAGGCCCTGCGCAAAGCCTGCGTCTTCGTAAAAGTAGCCTTCGCTCCAATCGTGGCCGGGGTGGCGACTGTGCTGACAAGAAACACCCACAAGAAGCCCAGCTTCGGCAGGGTCCTGTCGATAGCCGCCGTCTTGCCGATAGCGATAGCTGCAGCGCGCAAGTTCGCGAGCCTTGCCAGTGCCAGCGTAGTGCTCAAGTACAGCTTCGGTGATCAAGGTTTGTCGCGCGTTCCAGCGCAGCTGAATCCCTGCCAATTTGCGGGTCTCGCCGCGCAAGTCGTTTTGATTTTGTTCGATCGCAAGCAGGCGACCTGTTTCGCTGTAGTGCAAATCCAGGTTTTGCCCCAGCGGCGCCTGCCAGCGACGCAGCCTTCCGGTGGCATCAAAATGTGCCAGGCGGCCGCCTGGCTGACGCCACAGCCATCGGCGCTTCGGTCCGGCGTCAAAACTTTGGATTTCGCCAAGCTCGGCCTGCTCTGCGGCAAAGACTGCGCGTTCGGGTCGATAACGAAAGCGATGTACGGTTGCGTCGGCCTGGTGAATTCGGACCACCAAATCCTTGCTACTGGCTTCGCCATCGGCTCTGGTTTTCTCCACGCTTAAACGCAGCTCATAGCCGTGTCGCCAAGCATGCCCGAAATCGCCCGCGGACGGTCGGGCCATGGTGATTTCGTTTGCCGAACGATCGGCTGAAGCTTGAGGGTTTAATGCGGCATGGCTGTTGCTTGTTTGGCCACGGCTGCTGCTTGTATCAAAGGCGAGCGGTTTTTTGCCGAGCGCCGGGCTGCCTGAGTCGTAATACAGCGTCCAGGTTAAGGCAATTCCTTGCCCGAACAAATCAAGAGCCTGCGGGTCACCGTGCAAGTGCAAGCGCCTCAAGGCTTTTCGACCGCTTTGCATATCCACCGGATTGCCGCTTCGAACGAGCGTGCCGGGCAGCGCTAAAACTCCCGGGTCGTCAGCCGCGGAGCCTTCAAGCGCGCAGCCCTGGCCTTTGTCGGCAAAGCTCGAAGCGATGCTGGTTTGGCAGCTTGGCGCTGCGCCCCAAGTCGGATCGGGGATCGTGTAACAAAGCAGGCATCCGATCAGGAGGCTGAGCGACCTAAGGCAATCGATACCGCCAAGGCGGCGCAAAGGCTTGCGTGTGAGCATGAGCATGAGCGTGGGCGTGGGTGTGGGTAGGGGTGTGAGCATGAGCGTGGGTAGGGGCGCGGATAGGGGCATGAGCAAGGAATGGGCTCGGCCTTCGGCCGCGATCGGGTTGGACGCTGTCGACTGCGACGGGTCGGGCTTTCAGCGCCTGACTTAAGCGCTTGTTTTTTGCGCCCTAAACGGACCTGTCCCTTTGCTTTGAGGGGGTTCTTGCTGGCAAAGATCGGCGTGCAGGTTCTACACTTGACGTTTTGGGTCAGGGCTTTTTGCTCAATCCGCTCGGATCGCTAGGGGGAGATTTCGCGATGACACTTCAGCTCAATGACATGCAACTGCTTCGGAATCAGGGCTACATCGACGGACATTGGGTGGCAGCGCAGGGGCAGGCGGTTTTTCCTGTCACGAATCCGGCCACTGGCGAGACGCTTGTGGAGCTTGCCAACATGGGAGCAGCTGAAACTGAGCAGGCTATTGAGGCCGCGCATCGGGCTTTTCCCGGCTGGCGTGCGCTCCCAGCCAAGTCAAGGGCTACCATCCTGCGACGCTGGTACGACCTGATGCTCAGGCACAGCGAGGACCTGGCTCAGCTGATGACGGCCGAGCAGGGCAAACCGCTTGCTGAGGCAAGGGGCGAGGTGGCCTATGGCGCCTCCTTTGTCGAATGGTTTGCCGAAGAGGCTAAACGTGCCTACGGTACGGTCATTCCCGCCCCCATGAACGATCGCAGGCTGCTCACCCTGCGTCAGCCGGTCGGTGTTTGTGCCGCCATCACGCCATGGAACTTCCCGATGGCGATGATCACGCGCAAAGTGGCTCCGGCTCTAGCGGCTGGCTGTACCGTGGTGTGCAAACCCGCTGAAGCCACGCCCCTGACCGCGCTCGCGCTTGCGGTACTGGCTGATCAGGCGGGCATTCCGCCTGGGGTGTTGAACATGGTCGTTGGCGATGCGGGTCATGCAGCTGAAATCGGTGAGGTGTTATGCGCATCGCCCATCGTTCGGAAACTTTCCTTTACCGGTTCAACCGAGGTTGGTCGTATCCTGATGCGCCAGTCAGCCGATACCATCAAGCGGCTTTCGCTTGAACTCGGTGGCAATGCACCCTTCATTGTTTTTGACGATGCCGACCTTGATGCCGCAGTCGATGGGGCGCTGGCCTCGAAATTCAGGAACGCCGGGCAAACCTGCGTGTGTGCCAACCGTATTTACGTTCAAGACGCGGTTTATGAGAGCTTTGCGGCAAAACTGGCAGCCAAAGTTTCGTCGATGCCGGTTGGCGCGGGCCACGAGGCGGGCGTGATGATCGGGCCGCTCATTGAGGCTGCTGCCCTCGATAAAGTCAAGGCCCATATTCACGATGCAGTCAGCAAGGGGGCAAGCGTTTCGGTCGGCGGCAAGCCTCATGCGCGAGGTGGCTTGTTTTTTGAGCCGACGGTTCTGACCGAGGTGACCCAGGCGATGCTGATTGCCCGCGAAGAAACCTTTGGACCGGTTGCGCCTTTGTTCCGTTTTCATACCGAGCAGGAAGTCATCGCCATGGCAAATGACAGCGAGTACGGGCTTGCCGCGTATTTTTATGCGCGTGATCTTGGCCGGGTCCTGCGGGTTGCCGAGGCAATTGAAGCAGGAATGGTTTGTGTGAACAGCGGCATTTTGTCGACTGAAGTGGCGCCTTTTGGTGGGGTAAAGCAGTCTGGGCTGGGACGAGAAGGCGCCAAAGAGGGTTTGGACGAGTACCTGGAGACCAAGTACCTGACTCTGGCTGGCATTTGATTGCCGGATCGATCAAAGGCTATGGCGATGGAGCATCGTCCGCAGGAGCAGGCGGTCTTCGATTTCATTGTGATCGGCGCGGGCAGCGCGGGTTGCCTGCTTGCCAATCGGCTGTCGGCCGACCCACGCTATCAGGTCTTGTTGATCGAAGCCGGGGGGCGCGATGACTATGTCTGGGTTCACATCCCGGTTGGTTATCTTTATTGTATCGGTAATCCGCGCACTGACTGGCTTTTTCAGACCACGGCGCAAGACAGGCTCGGTGGGCGAAGCCTCAAATATCCGCGCGGCAGGGTCTGGGGTGGTTGTTCGTCGATCAACGGCATGATTTACATGCGGGGTCAGGCGCAAGACTACGATCAATGGGAGTCCTTTGGTAACCCGCTCTGGGATTGGAGCTCAGTCCTTCCGGTTTTCAAGCAGCACGAGGACCATCATTCAGGTGACCACGGTTCTCAAGACCCGATGCATGGCGTAGGCGGTGAATGGCGGGTTGAGCGTCAACGCTTACGCTGGGATTTGCTCGACGCCTTTGCCAAGGCAGCGCATGGCAGTGGAATTCCGCCAATCCAAGATTTCAACCGGGGTGATAACGAAGGTTGCGGGTATTTCGAAGTCAATCAGCGCCGCGGGATTCGCTGGAATGCAACCAAGGCTTTTCTTGCGCCGGCCTTGTCTCGCCCGAACCTTACGGTTGTGAGCCAGGCACTTGTCGAGTGTCTGATCTTTGACGCACAGGATGCTTGCAAAGTGGTTGGCGTTCAATATCGGCATCGCAGCCAGCGTCTGGGGCTCAAAGGCCAGGAGACGCTTTCAGATCCGGTTGTCGTGCGGGCGCGCGCAGAGGTGGTTCTGGCTGCCGGCACGATTGGTTCGGTCCAAATTATGGAACGTTCAGGTCTTGGGCAGGCCCAAAGGCTCTCCGAACTTGGGATAAAGCCAAGGGTCGCCCTGGAAGGGGTTGGCGAGAATCTTCAGGACCATTTGCAACTGCGCCTGATTTACAAGGTCTCGGGGGTGAAGACGCTCAACGCCCAGGCAAAGCACTGGTGGGGTCGTGCCGCAATGGCCTTGGAGTACCTGCTTTTCCGATCCGGACCCCTCACCATGTCACCCAGCCAAATGGGGGCCTTCACGCGTTCGAGTGCGGCAGTCGACCGTGCTGATCTCGAGTACCACATTCAGCCCTTGTCCCTGGAGCGCTTTGGTGAGCCGCTTCATGATTTTCCGGCCTTCACCGCTTCGGTTTGTCAGCTGCGACCCACTTCGCGCGGGTCGGTTCACATCAGCGACCCTAGCAGCCTCGCGCCTCCGAACATCGACCCCTGTTATTTGTCAACCGATTACGATCGACAAGTCGCTGCTGCTGCGATACGCGTTACCCGGTCGATTGTTTCTCAGCCGCCGCTGGCCGCATTTCGCCCTCAGGAATATCTCCCCGGGGCGCAGTATGAAAGCGAAGAAGACCTGGTGGCTGCGGCCGGCAGGATCGGCACCACGATTTTCCACCCGGTGGGTAGTCTGAAAATGGGACCGGCATCGGATCCGACTGCGGTGGTCGACGCGCAACTGCGCTGCCATGGCCTTCGTGGCTTGCGGATCGCTGATGCCTCGGTGATGCCTACAATTACCTCGGGAAACACCAATGCCCCAACGATGATGATTGCCGAGCGCGCGGCAAGCTGGATGCTGCAGGCGCAGCGCTCAGCCGATGGCGGGGCTTGAGGCAGTGGAAATGATCGATTGTTTGGTCATCGGCGCAGGGGTTGTGGGTCTGGCTTGCGCCCGTGAGCTGGCGCTGCAGGGCCGCGAAGTCGTGATCGTAGAGGCGAGTGCGGATATTGGCTTTGGCATCAGCTCGCGCAATAGCGAGGTGATCCACGCAGGCATTTACTACCCAACCGGATCCCTCAAGGCGAGGCTTTGCCTGGAAGGCAAGCGGCTTCTCTATGACTACGCCGCTACGAGGTCGGTAGCGCATCGGCGCTGCGGAAAACTGATCGTGGCGACCGAAAACAGCCAAGTTGATGCGCTCGAAGGCATTTTGAAGAAGGCCCATGCCAATGGGGTTTCAGACCTGCGAGCGATTGCTTCGCCTGAGGCGATAGCCAAAGAGCCGGCGCTTTCATGCGTGGCGGCGCTGGAATCGCCAAGCACCGGCATCATCGACAGTCACGGTTTGATGCTTGCCTTGCTCGGCGAGGCGCAGGACCATGGGGCCATGCTTGCCCGCTTGAGTGTGGTGCAGTCGCTCACGCCTGCTTCTGATGCGGGTTGGCAACTCGAGCTGACCATCATTGACCAAACCCAACTTACCTGGGCCGGAAATGCAGTCACAAAGCTCAGTGCCTTGCCCGGCGAAAAGCATCAGTTTCATGCCAAACAGGTGGTCAACGCCGCTGGGCTGGGGGCTAATCGGATCGCCGCTTTGATCCCCGGGATGCCCAAAGCCAATCAGCCACCGCTTTACTTCGCCAAGGGAAACTACTTCTCGCTGGCGGCTCGCTGCCCGTTTAGCCGATTGATTTACCCGCTACCCAACGAGGCCGGCTTAGGGGTTCACCTCACCCTGGACCTTGCCGGTCAAGGTCGATTCGGCCCGGATGTGGAATGGGTCGACAAGGAAAACTATGACGTGGACCCACAGCGTTGTGAGTCTTTCTACGCTGAGATCCGCAGCTACTGGCCTGGTCTTCCCGAGGGCAGCTTGCAGGCCTCGTATGCCGGCATCCGGCCCAAACTTCAGGCGCCAGGCGAGGCGGCTCAGGATTTCCGGATTGAGGGGCCTGAGCAGCACGGATTTCCTGGATTGGTCCAGCTGCTGGGTATTGAGTCACCGGGCCTGACGGCTTGCCTGGCGATTGCCAAAGAGGTTGCAAGCGCGCTACGCCAGGGATCCAGCTAGCCTCGGTCGGCTTGATGGCAATTCGGTCGGGCGATCCGGTTGTCGGCGGATCGTCGGGAGCCCTTGAGAGTTCGTTTCGGCTAGGTTAAGCCCGTAGGCTTGGGTTGCGCAATCGAAGAGTCCCGAAGGGGTGTTTCACGTGAAACAGGGGTCCGAAGGCGCAGGCGCTGCGCGGCGAAGTCAAAGAAGCCGGGCGGCCTTGGTTTCACGTGAAACACCCTTGCCTGCGCGAAGTCTTCGCCGACGCGCGGCGTGGTCTGCGTAAAATCCCCGCAAGCTTAAGCGGGCAGGGTAACATTCAGGTCTGGTTGTTCATGAGGACGATGCTGTCAGCTCGGCCAAATTCGTCCTTTTCCTCGCCGACAAGGCGATATTCCCGGTTTCGTATGAAGGGTTCCAATGGATTATCCCGAGCACTTTGATGTCATCGTTGTCGGTGGAGGACACGCTGGTACGGAGGCGGCAAGTGCGAGCGCGCGGATGGGCGCGACAACCCTTTTGCTCACGCATCAACTCGAATCGCTTGGCCAGATGTCTTGTAATCCTTCGATCGGCGGGATCGGGAAGGGGCATTTGGTACGCGAAATTGATGCGATGGGCGGGTTGATGGCCGAAGTCACCGATGAAGCGGGCATACAGTTTCGCGTCCTGAATTCGAGTAAAGGGCCTGCAGTACGGGCCACGCGAGCGCAGGCTGACCGCGTCTTGTATCGCAACGCGGTGCGGCGACGCCTTGAGCAGCAAGCGGGATTGTGGCTTTTTCAGCAGGCGGTAGACGATGTGTTGCTTCAGGAAACTTCCCACGGTACGGCCGCTTGCGGGGTTGTGACCCAAAGCGGCATCCGTTTTCACGGTCGCTGCGTGGTGATTACCGCAGGCACCTTTCTGAACGGAAGAATCCACATCGGCTTGGAACATCATGCGGCCGGGCGAGCCGGCGATCCGCCGGCGTTACGACTCGCGCAAAGGCTTGCCGAGATGAAGCTACCGCGGGGGCGCCTGAAGACCGGAACGCCTCCGCGCCTTGACGCACGCAGTATCGACTTGTCGCGCTGCGAACGCCAGGATGGCGACGCGTCGCCGGTTCCGGTGTTTTCTTTTCTTGGGCGGCCGGAGATGCATCCGGAGCAAAGGCCTTGCTGGATCACCCACACCAATGAGTCCACCCACGCGATTATTCGAGCTGGCCTTGATCGGTCGCCAATGTTCACCGGTGTGATCGAAGGGCTCGGGCCGCGATACTGCCCCTCGGTGGAAGATAAGGTCCATCGCTTTGCAGATAAGGCTGCACATCAGGTCTTTCTTGAACCAGAGGGGTTGACCACCTCAGAGATTTATCCGAACGGTATTTCAACCAGCCTTCCTTTTGATGTGCAAGTGGCAATGGTTCGCTCCATGGTTGGACTGGAGAAAGCCCATATCCTGCGCCCCGGCTATGCGATCGAGTATGACTTTTACGATCCCCGCGAGCTTCGGCCATGGCTCGAGTCCAAAGCCATCGCAAGGCTCTATCTGGCCGGTCAAATCAACGGAACAACCGGTTATGAAGAGGCGGCCGCTCAAGGCCTGCTGGCGGGGATCAACGCCGCACGCGCCGTCAAGCAGCAAGCGCCGTGGTGGCCGAGGCGCGACCAGGCCTACCTGGGCGTGTTGGTCGATGACCTCAGCACCCGCGGTGTGACAGAGCCTTACCGGATGTTTACCAGCCGAGCAGAGTTCAGATTGTCCCTGCGCGAAGACAACGCCGATCTCCGATTGACCGAGCTGGCCCATACGATGGGACTGATTTCCGACACGCGCTGGGCTGCGTTTTGTCGCAAACGCGATGCGATTGAACAAGACCTTCAGCGGCTTGCGGCGATTCGTTTCAATCCTCGGCTCCTGGAGCGCATGCAGCAGATTCGCCCTGATGCGGCACTCCCCGATCGCGATCAGCTCGCACAGGAGTGGCTCAAACGCCCGCAAATCCGCTACGCGCCCCTGCGCTCAGACCTCGTGGCTCTGGGCTTGATGCCCTTGCAGACTGACGATCAGGTTGTTGAGCAAGTCGAGATCCAGGTGAAGTACGCGGGTTACATCAACCGGCAACAGCAAGAAGTCGAGCGCCAGCAAGCCCAAGAAGGCACTGAAATCCCGCTTGGGATCGACTACCAGAGCGTGGCTGGACTGTCGGTGGAGGTCCGTCAAAAACTCGAGCAAATTCGTCCGGTAACACTGGGTCAGGCCTCGAGAATTTCTGGCGTCACGCCGGCGGCGATATCCTTGTTGATGATCCATTTGAGGCGCTTAAGGCGAGATCCTGCCCGCGAAGTGCTCAGCCAGCCAGGCGCTGCCGCAGATCAGGCGGCTTGAGCCTTGTTCATGAAATCGGGTGATCCGATACCGGGCGCTGATCCGACACCAGGCGCGGATGCGATGCCCAGGAGGCTCGACGACGGCTACCAGGACCGCTTGCAGATTTGCGAAGCCTTGGCTGCGATGGGTTTACCCGAGCTTGTTGATAAGATCCATATCTTAGAACGATATGTTGCGATGCTCCTGCACTGGAGTCAGCGCATGAATCTCACGGCGATTCGCGATGAGCCCGATATCTGGCAGCGCCATCTTTTTGATTGCCTTGTGATCGTGCCGCTTTTACGCCAACGGTTGGCAACTTCAGGCGAGAGGCCAGCAACCCCTGTGCTTCTCGACGCCGGAACAGGCGCGGGACTTCCGGCCTTAATGCTTGCCCTGGCTGAACCAAGCTGGCAACTCGTTGCAGTGGACGCGGTTGACAAAAAGCTCGGTTTTGTTCGGCAGGCTGCAGCGGAGATGGGATTGACGAACCTGTTCACGCTTCATGCAAGGCTTGAGAAGCTTAGGCTTGCGATGCGACCGATTCAGGCTTGGCCGCAACAGGGCTTCGACATGGTTGTGAGTCGCGCCTTTGCGAGTCTGCCCGATTTTGCGCAAGCTACCCGCCACCTGATTCAGCCTCAAGGCCTGTTTTGCGCGATGAAAGGACAAGAGCCTCATGCTGAAATTGCGGTCCTGAAGGCGCTTCACCCTGATTGGTGCATCGAGACTGTCTCGCTACGGGTTCCCGGTTTGGATGCTCAGCGCTGCGCGGTGATGATGCAAGCGTCGTGTTAACAAGCTCAGGCCTGCGATGAAAAACCGGATTTTTGTTGTCGTAAACCAAAAGGGCGGGGTCGGCAAGACCACCACCGCGGTCAACACCGCTGCCGCGGTCGCAGGTGCTGGAAAGCGGGTGCTACTGATTGACCTTGACCCGCAGGGCAATGCCACCATGGGATGCGGGATAGACAAGCGCGCGCTCAAGCGCTCGGTCTATCAGGTGCTTCTGGGACTTGAAAGCGCGCAGGCAGCACGTTGTCAGACGGCATTCGGCTTTGACCTCTTGCCCGCCAATCGCGATCTTGCAGCCGCCGAACTTGAGCTGGTCAACATGCCCGATCGGGAGCTAAGGCTCAAACAAGCGATTGCCTCCATGGCCAATCGGGACGATGAGCTGATTCTGATCGATTGCCCACCATCGCTATCGATGCTCACGCTTAACGGCTTGTGTGCAGCAAGCGGCGTGATTATTCCGATGCAATGTGAGTACTACGCGCTTGAGGGCTTATCGGATTTGGTCAACACCATCCGCAAGGTTCAAGCGAATTTCAATCCCCAGCTGAGCATGCTGGGCCTGCTGCGGGTGATGTTCGACCCAAGGATGACCCTTGCTCAGCAAGTATCCGAGCAGTTGGACGAGCACTTCGCTGAGAAGCTTTTTCAAACCGTAATTCCGCGCAATGTGAGGCTTGCCGAGGCGCCGAGTCACGGCATGCCAGGTCTTATCTTCGATCCGCTCTCGCGCGGTGCGAAAGCTTATGAAAGTTTTGGCAAAGAGCTGCTCGAACGGATGGCATTGACTTGATTGATTTGAAGACGCATTAGGGCAAAAGGAGTCTGAATTGTCATCAAATAAACAACGACCCAAAGGTTTAGGCCGAGGTCTCGATGTGTTGCTCGGCGCAGACCCGTTGCAGGCCCAAGAGGGTGAGCTCAGGCAGCTTTCACTTCACAAGCTCCAGCCAGGCCGCTATCAGCCCCGTACACGCATGGACGAGCAGGCACTTCAAGAGCTCGCCGATTCGATCCAACAGCACGGGATCATGCAGCCGATTTTGGTGCGCCCGCTTGCAACGCTCGGAGCCGACGACGCAAGAGCGCCCTTTGAAATCATCGCAGGCGAAAGACGGTACCGGGCTGCAAGGCTCGCCGGACTTGAGACGGTGCCGGTCATGGTCAAGGATGTTGCAGACGAGCAGGCTTTGTCGCTTGCGCTGATTGAAAACATCCAGCGCGAGGACTTGAATCCACTCGAAGAAGCGCAGGCGATGAAGCGTTTGATTGAAGAGTTTGGCTTGAGCCACGAACAAGTCGCTAAGGCGGTCGGTCGTTCGCGCTCGGCAACCTCAAACCTGCTGCGATTGCTGCAGCTTGCCGAACCGGTCCAGACCATGCTCCTTGCTTCCGACCTCGATATGGGGCACGCGCGCGCCTTGCTCGCCCTGGATCGCGCCCGCCAAATCCAGCTCGCCCATGAAGTGGTTCAAAGGCGCCTGTCGGTTCGAGAATGCGAGCGTCTCGTCACCAAGACCTTGCGCGCGGATGGCGAGCAGCCGGTGGACAGACCCGCAACTTTGGCGGCTGTTTCCCGCGATCATCAACGCCTCGAAGAGCAACTTTCCGATGCCCTGGCAACCCCGGTCTGCATCAAGCTGAGCAGCCGCGGCAAGGGCAGTTTGCAGATCGAGTTTGCCGACGCGGAACACTTTGAAGGTCTCTTGCAGCGACTCGGGTTGTCGATTCTTTGAATGGGGCCGGCAATCGGCTCGCCTACGACTTTCGCATGGTTGACCTGCCCGAAAGATGCCCCTACACTTTGCAGTCGTTGCGGTAGACAGTGGCAATAGAAAACAGTCATTATGTTTCGGGCCATTGTTCATCAGGTCCTCGCGGTGCTGCTTTTAGCCCTCGGGTGTTTAGCCACGCAGCGTTGGGAGGTCGCATTCAGTGCGCTTGTAGGCGGCGCTTGCATAGTCTTGCCCAACCTGTTGTTCGCTATACGCTTGTCGGCTTCTCGAGGGAGACCCCCCGAGTCGTACCCGACGGTATTTTTCGTCGGCGAACTCGTCAAGCTCCTCTCCACCATGGGCCTGCTGTTTGCTGCAGCAAGGTTTTTGCACGGTTTGGTCTGGCCCGCGATGATTGCGGGAATTGTTTTGGCTGCCAATGCGATCTGGCTAGTGCCAATGCTCAGGGGTCGGCGAAAAAATGACGGGAGCTAGCTTGCGCGTCAGGCTGGTTGGAATACAACAAATCTAGGCTCGAGAGGACTTTATGGCAGCTGGCGCAGGTCCACAAAATGCGACTGAGTACATCGTCCATCACCTGACGCACCTCAACACGACAGGTCATGCGCAAGCCTCGATTGTTGACTTCTCGGTCGTCAACATCGATACCGTGATTGGTTCGCTGCTGATGGCGCTGCTGGGGATGGGGATGCTGTGGGCCGCAGCGCAGCAGGTAAAGGTTGAGGCTCCAGGTCGTTTTGTTGGCGCTGTCGAAGCGATTCTTGAATTCGTTCACGAACAAGCCCGCTCGATTGTGAAGGGCGACCTCAGCTACATCGCGCCGCTTGCACTGACTTCGTTCGTGTGGATATTCCTGATGAACGCCCTGGATTTGCTGCCGCTTGATTTGTTTCCCGAAATCGGCCTTGCTATGGGCATTGAATACATGCGTATCGTTCCCACGGCCGACCTCAACGCAACCTTGGCGATGTCGATCGTTGTATTGAGTGCATCGATTTATTACGGCATCAAAATCAAACACCCCGGTGGTTTTTTGCACGAGCTAGTCACCGCACCCTTCGGCACCTCAAAAAATCCGCTTTTCGCTCTGATCCTCGGCATCATCAACTTTGCACTTCAGCTTGTTGAGTATGCGGCAAAGACCATCTCGCTGGGTATGCGACTTTTTGGAAACATGTTTGCCGGCGAACTGGTATTCATGCTGATTGCGCTGATGGGCGCAACCTTCAGTTTGAGCGTAGGCGGTGTGCTGCTCGGCCTAGGCCATATTATTGCGGGTTCGGCCTGGGCGATTTTTCACATTCTGATCATCACGCTTCAAGCCTTCATTTTCATGATGCTGACCTTGGTTTATCTCGGGCAGGCCCATGAAGGGCATTGAGCGCCTCACGAAGCCAGGCACAAACCGTTTTGTTTCGCTTTTTTAACCACCAGAGACCACGGGTTTCACGTTTTTTCAACAGGAGTCATTATGGATAACACGGCATTGGTAGCACTCGCTGCAGGTTTGATTATCGGTCTTGGGGCCTTGGGCGCTACGATCGGGATCGGCATCATGGGCGGTCGCTATATGGAAGGCGCTGCGCGTCAACCCGAGTTGATGGACCAGTTGCAGACCAAGATGTTCCTGTTGGCGGGTCTTATCGACGCCGCGTTTCTGATCGGCGTTGGCATCGCGATGATGTTTGCTTTTGCAAATCCCTTCAAGTGATCGCCGGGCTGCAGATGCCCGCGATAACTTTCGGTTCACTCATCACAACGCAGGGAGTTCGTCGTGAACATTAATGCGACGCTCATCATTCAGATCGTGGTCTTCATCATCCTTTGGTGGTTCACGGCACGCTTTGTGTGGCCGCCGATTACCAAGGCGCTTGACGAACGGTCGCGTCGGATTTCCGACGGTCTGGCGGCTGCTGACCGTGCAAAGGCTGACCTTGCTGCGGCGGAATTGCGCGTTCAAGAAGAAATCAAGACTGCCCGAGCTGGCGCTGCCGAGTTGCGTACAGCGGCCGAAAGGCAAGCTGCAGTGCTTCTGGAGCAGGCTCGTGCGGACGCGAGCAGGATTGTGGCCGATGCGCGCAAAGCTGCCGAGGCCGAAGCCGCTCTCGCTGCGCAGCGCGTGAAGGATCAGTTGCGCGAAGAAGTCGCACAGCTTGCCGTTGCGGGTGCGACGCGAATTTTGCGGCGCGAGGTCGATGCGCGTGTCCATGCACAACTGCTTGCCGATCTCAAAACCGAATTGCGCTAGCGGCAGCACATCATGGCAGAACCATCAACCATCGCTCGACCCTACGCTGAGGCGGCATTCCAGCAGGCAAAGCAAGCCTCCGACCTTGCGGGATGGTCACGGATGATTGCCCGACTGGCCGCAGGGCTGCAAGATCCGGCCACCAGTCGCATCCTCGCCAATCCGGCTTTTGCTTCGGAGAAGCTTGTGCAAGTGCTTGCTGAAGTCTGCGGCGCTTACAGCGCTGAACAGAAGAACTTTCTTCAGCTTTTGGTCAGCAACGAACGCCTTGCGGTGGCAGCACCGCTTGCCGATGCCTTTGAAGCCTTGCGCAATGCGCACGAGCAGGTTGTCGATGCGCATATCGTCTCGGCTTTTCCCTTGGATGCCTTGCAACAGCAGTCACTGATGGATGTGTTGCGGGCAAAGTATGGCAAGCAGGTAAAGCTTAGCGTTGAAGTGGACGAATCCTTGATCGGTGGTGTTGTGATCCAGATTGGTGATGAGGTCATGGATGCGTCGATTCGCGGAAAAGTCTCGCAACTCGCCGATGCCTTGCGTTGAGGCCGATGCCTTGCGTTGAGCTTTGGCCTTTTGGCCTAGCGCTCTAAACAGTATTCAGGAGAATGTTTCATGCAACTTAATCCAGCCGAAATCAGCGAACTGCTCAAAAGCAAGATTCAAAATCTGCAAGTAACTGCTGACACCCGAAATCAGGGCACGATCGTGTCGGTCACCGACGGTATTGTGCGGATTTATGGATTGTCCGAAGTGATGCAAGGGGAAATGATCGAATTCCCGGGCGGTATTTTCGGCCTGGCGCTGAACCTTGAGCGTGACTCGGTCGGTGCAGTGATTCTTGGCGAGTACGAAAACCTTGGCGAGGGCATGACCGTCAAGACAACGGGCCGAATTCTTGAAGTACCGATCGGCCCCGAGTTGATTGGACGTGTGGTGAACGCGCTAGGCGAACCGATTGATGGCAAAGGTCCGATCAACGCCAAAATGACCGACGTGATCGAAAAAGTCGCACCCGGCGTGATTGCACGCCGCTCGGTGTCGCAACCGGTTCAAACCGGCTTGAAGTCGATCGATGCCATGGTACCGATCGGGCGCGGGCAGCGCGAACTGATCATCGGTGACCGTCAGACGGGCAAGACTGCGGTTGCGGTTGATGCCATCATCAATCAAAAGGGCAAGGACCTGATTTGCGTGTACGTCGCTATCGGTCAAAAGGCCTCAACTATTGCCAACGTGGTTCGTAAGCTCGACGAGTTTGGTGCTATGGCTTACACGATTGTGGTGGCGGCCTCGGCGTCGGAGTCGGCAGCGATGCAGTATTTGGCTGCCTACTCGGGTTGCACCATGGGGGAGTACTTCCGCGATCGCGGGCAGGACGCGCTGATTATTTACGACGACCTGACCCGTCAGGCTTGGGCCTATCGACAAATTTCTTTGCTGCTTCGCCGCCCACCTGGCCGCGAGGCCTACCCGGGCGATGTTTTTTACTTGCACTCGCGACTGCTTGAGCGCGCAGCGCGGGTCAATGAGGAGTATGTCGAGCACTTCACCAAAGGTGAGATCAAGGGCAAAACCGGTTCCTTGACTGCGCTTCCGGTGATCGAGACGCAGGCAGGCGACGTCTCGGCTTTTGTGCCAACCAACGTGATTTCGATTACCGATGGTCAGATCTTCCTGGAAACCGATCTTTTCAACGCTGGCATCCGTCCTGCGATCAACGCCGGTATTTCGGTGTCGCGCGTCGGTGGCGCTGCGCAAACCGACTTGATCAAGAAACTGGGCGGCGGCGTTCGCCTGGCGCTTGCGCAGTATCGTGAACTCGCTGCTTTTGCGCAGTTTGCCTCGGATCTGGACGACGCAACCCGCAAGCAACTCGAACGCGGCCGTTTGGTGACCGAACTCATGAAGCAGCTGCAGTACAAACCGCTTCCGGTGTGGTCGATGGCTTTAACGCTTTTTGCGGTCAATAACGGGTACTTTGACGATATCGAAGTGCCCAAGGCGCTGGCAGCGGAGAAAGCCTTGCACGATTTTGCGCAAAGCAAGCATGCCAGTCTGGTCAACACCATGGAGACCGAAAAGAAGTTCTCCAAGGATGTCGAAGGGGCATTGCATGCTTGTTTGAAGGATTTCAAGCAGACCGGGGCTTATTGATCGGCGGCATAGCCGACCCCTTTCCAGAACCAGCAAGGTAAGGTCAGCCAGGAGCTTCTATGCCAAGCAGCAAAGAGATTCGAACCAAGATCAAGAGCGTGCAAAACACGCGCAAGATCACCAAAGCGATGGAGATGGTCGCAGCGTCGAAGATGCGCAAGGCCCAAGAGCGCATGCGTGCTGCCCGTCCTTACGGCGACAAGATCCGGATCATCGCCGCGCATTTATCGCAGGCCAACCCCGAATACCGTCATCCTTATCTGGTCAAACACAGTGAACGCAAGGCTGCGGGGATGATTTTGGTGACCACCGACAAAGGCCTGTGCGGCGGTCTCAACACCAATGTTTTGCGCGCAGCGACCCAAAAACTGCGCGAGCTTCAGCAAGACCAGCTGAAGGTTCAGGCCACAGCGATTGGAAACAAGGGTTTGGGATTCCTGGGCAGGGTCGGCGTGCCAGTGGTCTCGCATGTGGTTCAGCTCGGCGACACGCCGCATCTCGAACGCCTGATTGGCGCAGTCAAGGTCCAGCTTGATGCCTACGTCAAAGGCGAGATCGATGTGGTTTATCTGGCTTACACAAGATTCATCAACACGATGAAGCAAGAGCCGGTGATCGAGCAATTGTTGCCGCTGACTGCAGACCGTCTCGGAAATGTACAACCCCGCAAATACGGCTGGGACTACCTTTATGAGCCGGACGCGGTCACCGTGCTCGATGAACTGCTCACCCGATTTATTGAAGCCCTGGTCTATGGCGCCGTCTCCGAAAACATGGCCTCCGAGCAGAGCGCCCGGATGGTTGCGATGAAGGCAGCTTCAGACAATGCCAAGAAAGTGATCGATGATTTGCAGCTTTCTTACAACAAAGCCAGGCAGGCGAGCATTACCAAAGAGCTGTCAGAGATTGTGGGTGGCGCGGCAGCGGTTTAAGCCCTCTCGCACCGCTATGGGATTTACATTTATTTCCAGATTTTTCCAACGATTTTCGTCAGGACAAGCATCATGAGCCAAGGAACCATCGTCCAGTGCATCGGCGCAGTCGTCGACATTCAATTTTCACGCCAGTCTTTGCCTAAGGTGTACGAAGCCTTGACGCTTGATGACAACGGCGCAAGTCTTGCTGAGCAGGGTTTGACCTTCGAGGTGCAACAGCAGCTCGGCGACGGCGTGGTCCGTACCATCGCCTTGGGCTCATCCGATGGGCTTCGTCGGGGCATGGCTGTGAAGGCGACCGGGGCACCGATCTCGGTGCCTGTGGGTACCGCAACCCTTGGGCGCATCATGGATGTGCTTGGCCGTCCTATTGACGAAGCGGGCCCGATTCAAACCGAAGAGCGACGCGCGATTCACCAGCCAGCGCCGAAGTTCGACGAACTCAAACCGACCACCGAGTTGCTCGAAACCGGCATCAAGGTGATCGACTTGGTTTGTCCTTTCGCCAAGGGTGGCAAGATTGGCTTGTTCGGTGGTGCAGGTGTAGGCAAGACGGTCAACATGATGGAGTTGATCAACAACATCGCCAAGCAATATGGCGGCTACTCGGTATTCGCAGGCGTAGGCGAACGCACCCGCGAGGGCAACGACTTCTACCATGAAATGGAAGAGTCAAAAGTGCTCGACAAAGTTGCGATGGTCTTTGGTCAGATGAACGAGCCCCCAGGCAACCGCTTGCGTGTGGCATTGACCGGGCTGACCATGGCTGAAAAATTCCGTGACGAAGGCCGCGACATTCTGTTTTTCGTGGACAACATTTATCGCTACACGCTCGCCGGTACGGAAGTGTCGGCGCTGCTAGGCCGTATGCCTTCGGCTGTGGGCTACCAGCCGACGCTTGCTGAAGAGATGGGTCGACTGCAAGAGCGAATTACTTCGACCAAGACCGGCTCAATCACCTCGATCCAGGCGGTGTATGTGCCCGCGGATGACCTGACCGACCCTTCGCCTGCCACCACCTTCGGGCACCTTGATGCGACCGTGGTGCTATCGCGGGATATTGCTGCGCTCGGTATTTATCCTGCCGTCGACCCGCTTGACTCAACATCGCGTCAGGTCGACCCCAACGTGATCGGTGAGGAGCATTACGGCACCACCCGTAGGGTGCAGGCAACCTTGCAGCGTTACAAGGAATTGCGCGACATCATCGCAATTCTTGGCATGGACGAGCTCTCGCCGGATGACAAGCTCGCAGTGGCACGGGCCCGCAAAATCCAGCGGTTCTTGTCGCAGCCCTTTAACGTGGCTGAGGTCTTCACCGGGTCCCCAGGTAAATATGTGACGCTCAAAGACACGATTCGCGGCTTTCAAATGATTGTGAATGGCGAATGCGATCAATTGCCTGAGCAGGCCTTTTACATGGTCGGGGCGATTGAAGAGGCCTTCGAAAAAGCCAAGAAGCTCCAGTAAGCGGCCGAAGATCGTAGTCAGTCAAGGGGTGAGAGATGGCAACCATGCATGTCGATGTGGTAAGCGCTGAAGCTTCGATTTTTGATGGCGAGGCGGAGTTTGTCGCCCTGCCGGGCGAGGCGGGTGAGCTCGGAATTTTCCCGCGGCATGTGCCTTTGATCACCCGTATCCGACCCGGTGCGGTTCGGATCAAGGTCCCTGGCCAGAGTCACGAGGAATTTATCTTCGTGGCCGGCGGAATCCTGGATGTTCAGCCTGATGGCGTGACGGTGCTGGCCGATACCGCAATCCGTGGCGCCGACCTCGATGAAGCCAAAGCCGAAGCCGCACGCAAGGCCGCGCAAGAGGCTATGGCCAACCGTGGAAGCGAATTCGAGTACGCCAAAGCACAAGCTGAGCTCGCCTCGGCGGTTGCTCAATTGGCCTCCTTAAGACGCCTGCGCCGCAAAGCTTGATGACTGCTGCATGACACTTGCTCGGCAAGTGTCATGCACGCTAGGATGGGGTCTTGAATCAGGTCTTCCTAAAAACCTTAGCGCGTGAAGCTACGGTCCACACTCCGGTCTGGCTGATGCGCCAGGCTGGTCGTTATTTGCCTGAGTATCGGGCCACCCGTGCACGCGCCGGAAGCTTTCTTGCGCTTGCGAAAACCCCCGAGCTTGCCTGCGAAGTGACCCTGCAACCCTTGGACCGCTATCCCTTACTCGATGCCGCGATTCTCTTTTCTGACATTCTGACCGTTCCGGACGCGATGGGCCTTGGGCTTTACTTTGCCGAAGGCGAAGGCCCGCGCTTTGAGCGTCGGATCGAGGGCGAGGCTGATGTAGCCGCTTTGCCACTGCCCGACATGGAAACCGACCTTCGCTATGTGATGGATGCGGTTCGCCTGATTCGAAAAACCCTCGATGGCAGGGTACCTCTGATCGGATTTTCCGGAAGCCCCTGGACGCTTGCTTGCTACATGGTCGAGGGTGGCGGTAGCGACGACTTCCGCCGCGTCAAAACCCTGATGTACAAACGCCCAGACCTTATGCTTGAGCTATTGCGTCGAAACGCGAACGCGGTTGCCGCCTACTTGAATGCGCAGATTCAAGCCGGAGCGCAGGCGGTGATGATCTTCGATACCTGGGGTGGTGTGCTCGGGGACGGTTTGTTTCAAAAGTTTTCCCTCGCCCCGATGCGCTGGGTTCACGATGCCTTGCTTCGTAGCCGGCAGGAAGACGGGATCGAAAAGCCGGTGCCCAGCATTGTCTTTACCAAGGGGGGAGGTCTTTGGCTTGAGGAAATTGCAGCGATCGGTTGCGATGCTCTTGGCCTTGACTGGACCGTGAATCTCGGGTCGGCGCGCGCGCGCGTTGGCCAGAGGGTTGCGCTCCAAGGTAATCTTGATCCGATGGCCTTGATGGCCGATCCTGCTCAGGTGCAAGCGCAGGCTTTACGGGTGCTGGAAAGTTTTGGCTTGCCGCAGGCTGGCGTCGGTCATGTGTTTAATCTTGGCCATGGCATCTCGCAATTCACCGATCCTGAACATGTCACCGCACTGCTTGAGGCGGTCCGCGACTTCAGCAGCAAGCAGCGAAAGTCTGTGGAATGCGCCTGAACCGGAGCCGCAGGCGGTGTCCGCCTCGTGCCCGACTAAGGGTTGTCTGCGGCTGAGCGCGCGGCCCTGGCGTCTGCGAACGGCGAGTTATGCACACATTCGGTGAAGTCCACTTAGCCGAATTTCCTCGAATCCAAATTCAAGAGTTTGCGCTAAGGCACTCACCGATAATAGGTTTTCCGTGGATTTCTTGGCTTTATTTGTGCTGATGGCCCTCAGGCTCGTTCGGGTGAGCGCGGGTGACTAACTTGCCCACAGAGTTGTCCACAGCATGAACACGGTGGTGCAGGTCGCCCTTGATCTGCCAATCGCGCCCTGTTTTGACTATTTTCCAGGCACTTGGAATCTGAAGCCAGGTCAATGGGTTTGGGTGCCTTGGGTGCAATCTGTTCGTCTCGGGCTTGTGCTCCGGGTCGATGCGCCGCCGCAATGGGCAAGCGACAAGATACGGGAAGTCTTAAGCCCAGCCGATGCAATCGAGTCGCTCGACAGTCGAGCGCTGGCCTTCTGGCAGCAGGTGGCAGACTATTATCACTGCAGCCTTGGTGAATTGCTGCTTGGATCGATGCCCAGGGCCCTGCGCAGCAAGCCGGCCGCAGCGGTCGCAACAGGCGATTCACCGAAGCGAACCCGCGACCCTTCAGCAGCGATCGGCAAAGCCTGGCGGCGATGGCAGTCTGCGCGCTCCGGCGAAATCGCCCAAGCATCGGGTGAAACCTCCAAACCAGCCGGCGAAACCCCCAAAGCATGGGATCGGTCGCAGCTGCGACCGCAGCAGGCGGCAGCGCTGGCGAGCTTGCTGGCGCAGCCTGCAGGTTTCTCGCCGGTTTTGCTGCATGGGATCACCGGTAGCGGCAAGACCGCGGTTTACTTGAGCTATATCAACGAACTGCTTGAGCGCGACCCAAAGGCCCAGGTCTTGCTGCTGGTGCCAGAGATCGGCTTGACCCCGCAACTCGCTGCCACGCTCGAGAGCAGTTTTGCCCCCTTATCGATTGCTGTGCTTCACAGCGGTTTGTCCGACAGTTTGCGCGCTGCAGTTTGGCTGGCGGCGAGTCGGGCAGAGCTTCGCGTGGTGGTCGGTACCCGTTCGGCAATTTTTGTTCCGATGCCTCAGCTCAGGGCCCTTATCGTCGATGAGGAGCACGACCCGTCCTACAAACAATGGGAATCGGTGCGCTACCAGGCCCGCGATCTGGCCGTATGGCGGGCGCAAAGCCTGAAAATCCCGGTCATTCTGGGCTCAGCAACACCGTCGATGGAAAGCTGGCATGCGGCAGCACGCGGGCGTTATCAACGCTTGAGCTTGAGCGAGCGCGCAAACCTGATGCCACCACCGGCGATCGAGCTGGTCGATATGCGACAGCTTGGCAAGCTGCCGGCCGGGCTTGCCCCAAGAAGTCGCGAACTTATTGCCGCGCTGCTGTCCGAGCAAGCCCAGGTGCTGATTTTTCTGAACCGGCGCGGCTTTGCGCCGGTCTTGCAGTGCCCCGCTTGCGCCTGGGTGAGCCCTTGTCCGGCCTGCAGCGCCTATCAGGTTTTGCATCGGCAGGCGGGGCGCTTTGCGCTGATTTGCCATCACTGTGGTCAACGCGCGGCGGTGCCCCGATCCTGTCCCCAGTGCGGCAACACGGACCTGAGCCCGCAAGGGCGTGGAACCCAAAAGCTTGAAGAAGAGTTACAAGCGATGTTCCCGCAGGCGAGAATTGCGCGCCTTGACCGTGACGTCGCGCAAGGGCAAGGGCTTGCGCATACCCTGGCGGCTATTCATCGCGGGGAAATCGATGTGCTTGTTGGTACCCAGATGCTGGCCAAAGGTCACGACTGGGCGCGCTTGCAGGCGGTCGTGGTCCTCGAAGCCGATAACGGTTTATTCGCTGCTGATTTCAGGGCAAGCGAACGCTTGTTCGCGAACTTGATGCAAGTGGCAGGCCGTGCTGGTCGGTCGACCACAAGCTTTCAACAAGCGCCCACGGTGCTGATTCAAACCGCGCACCCCGACCACCCACTGTTTGCCGATGTTCGCGCGCATGATTTTCACAAGCATGCGCAAAAGCTGCTCTCGGAGCGAAGCGCACTGGGTTTGCCGCCCTTTCGACACCATGTATTGATTCGGGCACAGGCGAAAAAACCGCAAGCGGTCTTTGCGTTTCTTGAATCGTCCAAGCACTGGGTGGAGCAGTGGATTTCGGCGCAGGGACTAGGGGTTGCGGACATCTTGCGCTGCTACGACCCGGTCCCGATGAACCTTGCGCGCATCGACCACTGGTACCGCGCGCAACTGCTGATCGAAGCGGGCGATCGTCCGGTGTTGCACCGTTGTCTTGCTGATTTTTACGCCGATCGGCGTCGTCAACCAGTTCATCCGGCAGGGCTGCACTGGTTGATTGACGTCGACCCGCAGGAAATTTAGCCTGTCGCTACGCCTTGTCTGGCGACGCAGGCTTATTTTTTCGCATCCACGTTGGCTTTGGCAGGGCTTGGAGCGTTGGCTTGCATATCGGCCTTGGCAGCATCCGCTTGAGCGCCGCCTTCAGCCTTGGGCGCCGGCTTTAACTCGGCAAACTTGGCTCCTGCGGCATTGGCCAGGTAGACCACTGCGTTGCCGATTTCCTGATCGTCGTAGTCGCCGCCAGCCTGCGCGCCCATGGCGCCTTTGCCTTTGAGCGATGACTGCCAAAGGGCTTCAAAACCGGTTTTGATCCGTGGTGCCCAGGCCACGGCGTCGCCAATCTTCGGCGCACCGGCGGCGCCAACCGCATGGCATCCTGCGCACTGAGCCTTGTAAACCGTTTCACCGCTTGCGGCGACTTTGTTGGCCAAATTCTTGATTTCCAGCTTGGCAACCGGCGCAACGCGTGCCTCGATAAGCTGAGGATCACGCGGGTCGGTACCGGCACCGGTTTTGGTGCCGATGCCGACATAGCCCGAAAGCAAGACGATGATGAAAATGGGTACGACAAAAGCCAGGACAACAACGGTGATAAGTTGGCCAGGCGTCTTGATAAACGCGCCGTGCTCTTCGCTTTGTGCATCGCTCATGTTAGTTCCGCGCGAATGACTAAAACGGACATTATAATGACTTGGTGAGCGCCCGTAGCTCAGTGGATAGAGTACTGGCCTCCGAAGCCAGGGGTCGCAGGTTCGATTCCTGCCGGGCGCGCCACGGCTTATGGCGACTCACCGCCCGGAGCGACCCAGGGCCAAAGCGACGCATCGGGTCCCCTGTCGCAAGCGCTTAAGGCGCAAGCACCGCAATGCCTTCGCGTTCAAGTGCTTGCCTCAGGGCTTGGACAAAGGGCAAAGCCGTAGGCTTATCGCCATGGATGCACAAGCTGTCGGCACTCACCGGCACTCGACTCCCATCGATTGCGATCAGAAAACCAGATTTGACCATGCAAAGCGCATGGTCAACCGCTTCGGCTGCATCGGTAATCAGCGCGTCGGGACGACTTCGCGGTGCAAGCGATCCGTCGGGCATATAGCGTCGGTCGACAAAAACCTCGCAGCGCACCTGCAAACCTGCAGCCCGCGCTTGCTGCTCCATTGTGCTGCCAGCCAACACATACATCTGAACCCCATCGCCCAGATCGGATACAGCATGAGCCAAAGCACCGGAAAGCGCCGCGTCTTTGGCTGCCATGTTGTAGAGCGCGCCGTGGGCCTTCACATGGTGCAGGCGCGAACCGGCAGCCTGGGCAAAGGCCCGGACTGCTCCTGACTGGTAAAGCACAAGGTCATAGACTTCATCCGGGCTCAGCTGCATGTTGCGGCGCCCAAAGCCCTGCAGATCATCAAAGCCAGGATGCGCGCCGATGGCGACCTTGTAGCGAGAAGCAAGCGCAACCGTGGCGCGTATGGTTGAAGGATCGCCAGCATGAAAACCACATGCAATGTTGGCCGAGCTGATCAGTGGCATCAGGGCTTCATCGCATCCCATGGTCCATGCGCCGAAACTTTCGCCCATGTCGGCATTGAGATCAACGCTGCGCCGCTCCGAGGCTTGCTGTCTGCTCTCCTGTGTATGTTCTCCGCTTTCGGCTAACCGCTCGTGCTGATTTTCCGACCGCATGCTTTGATTCATGGCTTTAGCTCCGCTTCATGCATGGCCTTGGCCCCGCTTCATTCATGGCCTTGGCTCCGCTTCGTGAAAGGATGAACCGAACTTCGCTTGGAGCGCTTGCTCGACCCTCAACTGAAATCTGTGTATGGCCTCAGACATCCGGTCCGCCTCGTCAAGCGAAATGAGGTGGAACTGAATCGAGATGCCGGCCGCCGCCTGCGCCAGCATCGGGTAAGCCGCGCTCGCAACCTCAAGGACTCGAGGATAACCTCCGGTTGTCTGATGTTCCGTCATCAGGATCACCGGCAGGCCATCGGGCGGCAGCTGAACGGTTCCAAGATGGACCGCCTCGCTGGCAAGCTGGGGCAGATCTGCGGTGTTGATCGCTTGCGCCTTGCCGCTTGGCTCTAGGCGCAAGCCTTGCCGGTTGCTTTGCGCACCCAGCCTCCAGATTTGCTCGGTGAGCGCGAGCTTTCCAGCCCCGTCAAGCGCATGCCAATGTCGGCCATGGAGCACCGGAAGATCGAGCTGAGGCCAACCATCGGGAATGGTCGAGGCAATTTTCCAGCGTGGAAAAGCGCATTCGCCATGTCTTGCCGCGCGCTGTCCGAGCGCCGGGCCCAAAACCGCGAGCGCCCGCTGTGCGCTGATCTGCTCCACATCGGGGTGGAGGTCGATGCAGTCCTGTGCTTGAAGCCTTTGGCCGCCGATGCCTGAGGCCAGGTGCGCACTCCGGCTACCCAGGACGACCTCTGTCTTTAATCCTCCTGCAAAGGCAATCCAGCTGCGCCAACCGCGCTGGGGTCCACGCCATTGCAGCAGGCTGCCAGCAGGCACGAACAGGGGCCGCTGGGTCGGCAGCTTGATCGCCTGACGCAAGGGGCGTCCAGCCAGTTCTTGCACAATCAGCTCGTGTTCGGCGCCGTAGCTGGCTAGCCATAAATCGCAAGGACTCAGGATTTGGGGCCCTGGTCCTGTGATTTCTATGACCGCCTCATCGGGATGGTTGCCAACCAGCAAATTGGCAAGGCGCGCCGCCATCGGATCGGCAGCGCCGCCACGCGACAAGGCCCAATGCGCCCTATTCGGTCGCCCCTGATCCTGGATGGTGCTCAAAAGGCCGGCTTTTCGGATGCAAAGCCTCGGTCCGGGCTGGATCGCCTCGGTCAACGCTGACTCCAGAGCTTTTCGAATGCTTCCAAATCGATGCGCTCAAAACGGACTCGATCGCCTTCCTGGATCAAGGCGGGCGGGTCCTGCCTGGGGCGGAACAATCGCTCGGGGCAACAGCCGATCAAATGCCAACCCCCGGGCGTGGAGCTCGGATACACCGCTGACTGATCGCCGGCAATCGCAATGCTCCCTTCGGACACCTTGTGCCGAGGCGAATCGCGTCGTGGCAGCCTCAAGGCTGGGTGCAAACCACCCAGGTAGGCAAAGCCGGGCATAAAGCCGATCAATTCGGCAACGAAATCGCTCTCAAGGTGCAAGCGGATTACTGTCTGGAGCTCGAGTCCGGTGCGCTCGGCAACCGAGGCCAAATCAGGCGCAAGCGGGGTCTCGTAGCAGGCTTGCAGCAGCTGCAAGCGACCTTCAAGCGCTGGCCATGACAGGGCCTCGGAAGCTTTGTCCAGCAACCATTGTTGGGCCTGCTCGCGCAGGCTGGCCCGCTGCTGAAAGCTCTGGGTCCTTTGGGTCTCGGCAAGTCGCAAGGCCATGGTCCGTACGCCGGCAACTGCCTCGGCCGCGAAAGGCTGCGGCTCCCTGCGTAAATGGCCCGCCAGGCTGCGCGCAGCCTGGTTGGCTTTGGGGTGCTCGTGCCAATCGACCATAAGCCATTGATCGCCGCAGGCCACGACGCTCGGGCTGGGCAGACTCGATCGTTCGGCCTTGATTCCTGCTTCGGGCTTTTGAGGCATCACAAGCCTGGCCCTTCCGGTTTCCGATTTGCTTTTGCCACAATGCAGTGTTTCCAACCCTGTAAAAAAGAGACGCAAGTATGTCGCATTCAACGTCCGGGCACGAAGCTACGCCGCGAGGCGATTTATCGTCTGACGCGCGAGCAGGAAGTGTGCCTTTGCAAACCGCCGGCTGTTCTTCACACACCGCAAGTCCTCCCTTGGCGGGCCTGCGTGTACTTGAGCTGGGGCAGCTGATTGCCGGCCCTTTTTGCGCCCGCGTGCTGGCCGATTTTGGCGCTGATGTGATCAAGGTCGAAGCGCCCGAAGGCGGAGACCCGCTGCGCAACTGGCGCGTGCTGAAAAACGGCAATTCGATCTGGTGGGAAGCGCAGTCAAGAAACAAGCGCTCGATTGCTGTGGATCTGCGGCAAAGCGAGGGACAGGCGGTGGTCCGAACCTTGGCCGGGCAGTGCGATGTGCTGATCGAAAACTTCCGGCCCGGGCAGCTTGAGCAATGGGGTTTGGGGTATGAGGAGTTGAGTGCCAGTCATCCCGGGCTCATCATGCTCAGGATTTCGGGCTATGGGCAGACCGGGCCCTATCGGGATCGCCCGGGCTTTGGGGTGATCGGCGAGGCCATGGGTGGTTTGCGTTATCTGAGTGGCGAACCCGGCCAGATTCCGGTTCGTGTGGGGGTCTCGATCGGCGACTCGCTGGCGGCCTTGCACGGGGTGATGGGTATCTTGATGGCTCTACGCGAGCGCGAGGTACGCGGCGGCAAAGGCCAGGTGATTGATGTTGCGCTTTATGAGTCCGTCTTCAACATGATGGAGAGTCTGATTCCGGAGTACAGCGTAACCGGTTTGGTGCGTGAGCCTTCGGGCAGCGCAATGCCGGGTATCGCTCCCACCAACGCTTATCGTTGTAAGAACGGACTCATTCTTATAGCAGGCAACGGAGACGGTATTTTCAAGCGCCTGATGAAAGCGATTGGTCGCGATGATTTAGCGCTAGATCCCGCGCTGGCTGACAATGCAGGTCGCGTGGCACAGGTCGAAAGGCTTGACGCAGCGATTGCGCACTGGACTTTGCAGCATTCGGTGGACGAGGCGATTGACTTGCTCAACGCAGCTTCGGTACCTACCGGCAGAATTTATAACGCCGCAGATATTGCATACGATCCGCACTACCGGGCGCGAGATATGCTGGTGGATTGCCCATCCCGCGAAGCCTATCCGATGACCCAACCGGGGATCGTGCCCAAGCTCACGGGCACCCCGGGGCAGTTACGCTTTGCAGCACCCCGCTTGGGCGAGCACAGTGTCGACACACTCAAAGCTGCGGGACTGAGCCCCGAGCGTATCGAAAAACTTATCGCAACCGGGATTGTTCGGCAGGCCAACGGCAAAGCGGACTGAAAAAGCGCGGCCGATTGCAAGAGCGCGGCCGATCGCAAAAGCGCTGCCGACTGCAAGGGCAGGCTTGACCGAACAAACCGCGTTGACCGAAAAGCTTAGTCCTCAGACAGGCTTGTCTCAGTCTTCGTCGTTATGACTTCCGTCACAAAAAGGCGGGCGTTTGGTTAGCTTACAACTGCACAAAAACACCTGTTCATCGCGGGTTGATTCAAAGCGCAGCGGTTTGCTTGCCGCTTGCGCATGCGAACCGTCACAAAAAGGTTGCGCAGCACTTTTGCCGCAAGTGCACCACCAGTAAACCGCTCCGCGCCGAAGGCTGATCGCAATCATCGGCGCACTATGCGGCGCGCGTTGCCGCCGGGCTTTCTTACCCGAGCGAGGACGAGGGTCTAAGCCTGTTGCTCAAGGGCGCTTCATAGGGCAGGGGTTGATCGCCTGCCAGGGTGATGCGATGCATCAGACGTTGGTATCCATGGTAGTCGTTCACCGGATAGTGCAGCACGCGTCGATTGTCCCAAACCGTGAGACTTGAGGCCTCCCAGCGAACGCGACAACGGTATTCGCTTCGTACCTGATGCTGGTGCAGCCAATCCAGGAGCCCAGCGCTTTCTTCCTCGCTCCAGCCCTCAAAGCGCGCGGTATGGGCCCTGTTGATGTAAAGCACCGGTTTGCCGGTCTCTGGGTGCTTTCGAACCACCGGGTGGGATGCTTCAAGTACCGCTTTGGCTTGCGATTTGCCCGCGTCGCGCAGGCGGTCTTCGCGGGTTTTTGACACGTCGGCCTTCGCAGAACTGCTGATGCCGCGCAAACCCATGAGGCTGTGTTGCAAGCCTTCGCTGAGCCCGAGAAAGGCCTGATGTTGGCAGGCAAACTCGGTGTCACCGCCGAGCGGCGGAATTTCACGGGCCAGCAAAAGCGTGGCTTTGGGCGGTTCGGCTAAGTAGCTTGTGTCCGAATGCCAGATGCCCCCGAAATTCACCGTTTCATGGGCCAGCTTTTTCACTTCGATGATGTGGGGAAAGTTTTCCAGTCCTTTGACGAAGGGATACTCAACGGGTTCGCCAAGGCTGCGGGCAAAGCCAAGAAAGGCGCTTGAATCCAGCGCTTGTTGACGAAACACCAGCACGCCATAGCGCAAGAAAGCCTCGCGGATTGAAGCGCGTAAACCCGTGCTCAGCTGGGCTAGGTCAACGCCCTGAATTTCGGCACCAAGGGCGCCGGTCAGCGGTATGCATCGCACGAAGTGAACCTTGTCTAATCGATTTGCGCACCGGCTTCACGCGCCAGTTGCGCAAAGCGGCGTAGCTCAGACTGCATAAACTGGTTGTACTGCTCGGGCGTTCCACCCAAAATCTCAGTGCCGGTGGCAAGCAGCTTACTGCGTACCTCAGATGAGGCAAGCACCTTTTGCAACTCGGTGTTTAGCCGGGCAATGATCGCCGGGGGCGTGCCGCTTGGCACCACAAGGCCCTGCCAGGCACTCATTTCAAAGCCGGGAATCAGGCTTTCGGCAATGGTGGGCAACTCCGGCAACACCGAAGATCGCTTGCTTGTGGCCACCGCGATTGCCCGCAAGCGACCCTCGCGAATCATCGGCAGGGTTGAATTGATCGTGTCGACCATGAACTGCACCTGGCCGCTTGCAAGATCGACCATACCCGGCGCGCTGCCCTTGTAGGGCACATGGGTGGCAACAAAGCCTGCGTCTTTAGCCAACTGAGCTGCAGCCAGGTGCGTAATCGTTCCTGACCCGGATGAACCGTAGTTGATCTGACCCTTACGCGACTTTGCCCAGTCGACAAACTCACGCAGATTCTTTGCTGGCACTTGCGGATTGATGACCAGGACCAGAGGTACGGTCGCTGCCAGACCCACGGTCGCAAAGTCTTTCTGCGGGTCGTAGTTGAGTTTGCTGTACAAGGCCGGCGCAATCGTGATCGCCGAGGTGTTATAAAAAAGCGTATAACCATCAGCCGCTGCCCTTGCGGCTTGTTCTGCACCCAGATTTCCCCCCGCACCGGGTCGGTTCTCAACCAGGACTTGCTGGCCAAGCAATCGTGAGAGCTCGGCGGCAATCACCCGAGAAACAATATCGGTGGGCCCGCCCGGCGGAAAAGCGATCAGCATGCGAAGCGGCTTGTTCGGCCATGCACTTTGCGCATTGGCAAGCGATACAACATCGAGCTTGCTCGAGCCGGCCAGGCGAAGGCGATCGCCGCACAGCGCGGCGGCCAAGGGCCACGTGCCAAAAACAACAGCCTGCCTCAGCAGGCTGCGACGGTTTGCCTTGCAACGGACGCTCATGGTTGCATACCCCAATGAAATTGATCGAGAACCTGCCCTGGACCGACCAGGCCTTCGATGGACTGCTGGCCATCAAAAACACGCGTGCCGTTTACCCAGACGCCCGCAAGCCCCTGCGGTCTTCGAATCAGGCGCGAGCCCGGCATCTGGCCCTCGCCAGCCGGCAGGTCGTTGACCCGCTCAACTGGACTGATGCCCACCTGGATCGGGTCGAATAGCATCACATCAGCCCAGCAACCCACCTCGAGTCTGCCACGGTTCGCGATCCGGTAGCGCTCGGCGGGTTCGGAGGTCAGTCGGGCGATCCCTTCAGACCAGCTCATCGCTTGCCGCTCGCGCACCCAGTGGCCCAGAAAATGCAAGCCGTAGCCCGCATCGCACATGAACTTCAGATGCGCGCCGGCATCCGAAAGTGTGATCAAACCTGCACGGTGTGAAATCAGCGGCTGAACGCCATCGTCGCTGGCATTGAAAAGCTGCGCCAAAAACGCTGTCTCAAGCGCATCCATCAAAGCGAGGTCAAAAAAGCAATCCAGCGGATCCTGTCCGCAGCAAGCAGCGATCGCCGCGATCGACTGCCCCTCAAATCGCCGAACCTTAGGGTGATTTGCCTGGCCTACGGTAATCCGGTCCCAGCGCCCGCTGAACAAAACCCCTGGGGCAGGCGTTTTCAAATCCTGCTTGAAGGCTTGCCTAAATGCAGCGCTTTCGTACAGGGCGCGTTTGCCTTGGGCGTCAGCGCTTTTGATCGATTCAAAACTTGGATGACTATAAAGAAGATAAGGGTCAAGCAGATTGAACTCAAAATTCAAGGGCTGGCAACTGGTCTGGATGTAGACCTCACGCCCCTGATCTTGCAAACTGGCAACCCGCTCGTAGTAACTCAGGCCAAGATCGGGCTTGTCATCGTTATACATCGTGAGGACCGTGGACAAAAACATCCTTGCTCCGGTAAGCGCGTGAAAACCCGCAAGCGCTTCGGGTGTTACCCGAGGTCCGGTGGCCATCATGAATACCCCGCGTTGCTCCTGCCCGAGCACTTCAATCAGCGCTTGCAGCTCGTGTTGATCTGCAACCGTTGAGGGCATCGGTGCGCCCTGCCAGCCGCTGTGGTTGGGCGAAAACGACGATGCGAAACCGATCGCTCCAGCGCGCAGCGCGCGAGCAACTTCGTGACGCATTTGCTCAAGCTCCTGAGCGTTCGGCGCACGGTGCGAAGCGTCCTCGCCCATGACCGCTGTTCGGATGGTTGAGTGTTGCGCAAACACCGCCATGTTTAACCAGGGCTTTGACCGCCTTAACGCGACCATATACTCCTCAAAGGACTCGAAAGACCATCGAACGCCTGCGCGCAAGGCTTCAAGATCCATCCCTTCGACGACCGAGAGGTGCTTGAGCAGCAGGTCGCGATGCTCAGGCTTGTTGGGCGCAATGCCAAAGCCGCAATTGCCGGCAACCACAGTCGTCACGCCCAGGCAGCATGATGGCGAGAGGCTTGGATCCCAAAGGGCTTGCGCATCGTAGTGGGTGTGTAAATCGATCAGCCCGGGCGAAAGAAACAGGCCACGCGCATCCGTGGTTTGTCGCGCAGCGCCAAGGTCCTTGCCGATCCCGGCGATCACGCCGCCTGCCATTGCGAGGTCGGCCTCGATCGGCGGTGAACCCTTGCCGTCAAAGAGCAAGGCTCCCTTGATGAGCCAGTCATGCATCGAAATCCATCCTGTGAAGCGGGCAATTGCCAGACCCGACAATCTAATCGCTGCCTTGGAAGGCTCCAAGGCCAATTTCTGCGCCGCCGGCCCCTTAAGCCCGATCGTCGAAACAAATTATCGGCTATCGGAACGATGCGTCGGTTTTTGCAAGGGCCCGGGCGCTTGGGCCCAAAAGCATGATTGAATGCGTGATCTCAACGGCCATTTTTGCGAAGTCGGAGTGTGATGATGCTAAAGCCTGATACCTTGCCGATCGATGTGGCGCGTGTGCTTGACAGCGATACCCGGGTGGCCAACATTCCGGTTTATCGCGCCTCGACGGTGCTCTTTGCGAGCCTTGATGAGGCCGTGCAAAAAGCCCAGGCGGTGGCGCGCGGTGACAAAGGTGCGAGTACATATGCCACTGCATCAACCCCGACCACAGCCGCGTTGATGGATGCACTGGAGCAAATCGAAGGTGCAGGCCATGCAACCCGCGCCTGTCTTGCACCCTCGGGGCTCTCGGCGATTGCGACACTCTTGATGGCCTTGCTCAAGCCCGGAGATGATCTTTTGGTGATCGATTCGGTGTATGGGCCGACCCGCAACTTTTGCCAGTCAGTGCTTGCGCAATGGGGTGTAAGCACCCGCTTCTATAGGCCGGATGCGAGTGCCGAGGCCCTGGAAGCGATGCTTTTGCCCAACACGCGTTTGATTTACCTGGAAAGCCCAGCAAGCTACACCTTTGAAATCCAGGATGTGCCTGCTATTGCCGCGATGGCAAAAAAGCGAGGGGTACTCACGGTGATTGACAATGCCTGGGCTTCACCGATGATGGCGAATCCCTTTGACTGGGGGGTGGACGCATCGGTGTTGCCACTGACTAAATATTGGAGCGGTCACTCCGACGTTTTGATGGGTGCATCGGTGGTTCGCGAGGCCTTGTGGCCTGCGCTTTGGAAAACCCAACGCGATTTCGGCGTTTGCGTCGGCGGTGATGATGCCTACCTGGTTTTAAGGGGATTGCGCACCGCGGCTGTGCGGATGCGCCAACACGAGCAATCGGCGCTTTCGGTGGCCCGATGGCTTGAGCAGCGCCCTGGCGTTGCGCGGGTGATCCATCCTGCACTTGATGCCCATCCACAGCATGCATTGTTCAAGCGCGACTTCAAGGGATCAAGCGGTTTGTTCGGCTTTGTGCTCGATCGCTCATTTTGGAGCCTCGGTGCATCGGCCAATGGCCCAGAAGATCCGCAAACGGCTCGCCTGCTCGCTGCGATGTGCGAAGGGCGACGCCATTTTGGCATGGGCTATTCCTGGGGTGGTTATGAAAGTTTGATCATGCCGGCACGATTGAGCGCCTTACGAAGCGTTGAGCCCTGGTGCGAAGGACCTTTGCTGCGCGTCCATATGGGTTTGGAAGACCCACAAGATTTGATCGAGGACTTGGAGGCAGGCTTTCAGGCGATGGCAAGGATCGCCTAGCGGATTTGCTGCACCTGCCAAGCATTGCTCGCCCCTTTACATGCATCAGACGCCATGCTCAAGCTAAAGGGGTGTCGGCGTTCTCCGGATAACGGGTATCGGCGTTCTCCGGATAACATCAACGCGAACTTGCGGAGAAAGCCATGCCGAGCCTGCCAAACCCCTATCGCGAACATCTCGACCCGAATCCCGCAAATTATGCGGTGCTGACCCCGGTTGATTTCCTGGACTGGGCGGCGCAAGCCTATCCCAGCCGGCTCGCTGTGATCCACGGCGATTTGCACCAGCCATGGGCTGCTGTGCAACAGATCTGTCGACAGATGGCCGCGCGCTTGCAAGACCTCGACATCGGGGTTGGCGATACGGTCGCGGTGATGCTGCCCAATATTCCCCCGATGCTCTACGCCCACTTTGCGGTACCGATGACAGGCGCGGTGCTCAATTGCATCAACACCCGGCTTGATCCGGCTACTGTGGCTTACATCCTTGCACATAGCCAATCAAAACTCTTTTTTTACGATGCCGAGCATGAAGCGGTGGTGCTTTTGGCTTTGCAACAACTCAAAGATGAAGCCAGGCATCCGCTTCCGGCCTGTGTGCGTGTTTTGGATCCGGTCTATGTTCAAGAGCAAGAAACTTTAGGCCAGACACTCAAGCTCAAAGCGCTTCACGCAGCTGAGCCAGGGCTAAGCGAAGCATCACGGAAGGAGCAGACGCGCGCTGACCCGAACATCGAAGATTTTGATGCCTGGCTTGCAAAGCCCTCTATGCAGGCCTTCGTCTACTGCCCACCTGAGCTCGAGACCGATGCGATCGGTTTGAACTACACCAGCGGGACAACAGGGCACCCCAAAGGTGTCGTGGTTCATCACCGCGGTGCCTACTTGAATGCACTGAGTAATGTTCTTGCCTGGTCGATGCCCAGGCATCCGGTTTATTTGTGGACCTTGCCGATGTTTCACTGCAACGGCTGGTGTTTCCCCTGGACCATCGCAGCGCTTGCCGGCGTGAATGTCTGCCTGCGAAAAATTGACTCGGCGCTGATTTTCAAACTCATCGGCGAGCACCGGGTGAGCCATTACTGCGCTGCGCCGATTGTGCACGCCATGCTGATCAACGCGCCCGAATCGCTTCGAGCCGGTATCGATCACCGGGTTGCCTGCATGGTGGCCGGTGCGGCGCCACCGGCTGCCATGATTGCCGGGATGGAGGCAATGGGTTTTGACCTGACGCATGTCTACGGGCTCACCGAGGTGTATGGACCGGCGTCGGTTTGCGCCAAGCAAGAAGAATGGGATGCCTTGAGCCTGAGCGATCGGGCCGAACGAAACGCGCGTCAGGGTTTGCGCTATCCGCTGCAAGCAGGCTTAAGCGTGATGGATCCGGAGAGCATGCAAGCGGTCAGGAACGACGGCCTGCAGATGGGCGAAGTGATGTTTCGCGGCAACATCGTGATGAAGGGCTACCTGAAAGACCCCGAGGCTACTGCCAAGGCCTTTGCCGGCGGCTGGTTTCACACCGGCGATCTGGGCGTGATCGATGAAAGCGGCTATGTCAAGCTCAAGGATCGCGCCAAAGACATCATCATTTCAGGGGGAGAAAATATCTCCTCGATCGAAGTCGAAGATGCTTTGTACCGCCACCCAGCGGTCTTGGCCTGCGCGGTGGTTGCCAAGCCCGATCCCAGATGGGGCGAGACACCGCTTGCCTTTGTTGAACTCAAACCGGGCGCACAGGCGCAGGCCCAGGAGCTGATGGCGCATTGCCGGACTGTTTTAGCCGGATTTAAATGTCCGCGGGAGGTTGTTTTCATGGACTTGCCAAAGACAAGCACAGGGAAGATTCAAAAGCATTTGCTGCGCGCCAAGGTCCGCTCGGCAAGCGCGATCGCTTAAGCCCAGCTTGGGCAGGGTTTGCTTAGGGTTTTGCGCGAGACGGTCGGTCTGAGCTTGCGCAAAGCAGTCGGCTCGAATTCGGGCAAAGCTTTCTGTGAGCCGACCTGGATACAATCGCTGGCATGCTTGATACGGATCGCTCCTACCTGGCTGGCTTGTTCGATCAGGCGGCTCAGCAACTGCCGGGCGCAATCGCTGCCGGTCAAGCGCTTGCGGCCGCCAGGCTTGAGGCGCCACGCCAAGCATCGCATGGCGATCTGGCTTGCAATATGGCGATGCAATACGCCAAAGTGCTGGGCGCCAAACCGCGCGAAATCGCCGATCAACTCTGCGCCGATGTTCTAAAGGCCGACCAAGAGGCGCGCGGTTTGATCGATTCGGCCGAGGTTGCAGGCGCTGGCTTTATCAACCTTCGGCTGAGTTTGAAGGCCAAACAGGCTGTGCTCCACAGGATGATCGACGAAGGGCCAGCCTTCGGTATCGCCCAAGCGCAAACCCGCGGCAAGGTGCTGGTTGAGTTTGTTTCGGCCAATCCTACGGGTCCGCTGCACGTGGGTCACGGCCGTCAGGCCGCCTTGGGCGATGCGATTTGCAGGCTTTTGCAAGCCTCAGGCTACGCGGTACAAAGGGAGTTTTACTATAACGATGCCGGCGCGCAAATTGAGCAGCTGGCGCGTTCTGTACAGGCGCGACTCCAAGGTATAGCGCCTGATGATGAAGGATTTCCGGCTGACGGCTATCGCGGGGACTACATTGTCGACATCGCCAAGGCCTATGAAGCGGGTGAAACCGTTGCTGCCCGGCAATGCGAGCCGATTCGTGGCAAGGCTGATCCGCTGGATCTCGATGCGATTCGCCAGTTTGCGGTCACCTATTTGCGGCATGAGCAAGACCTGGATTTACAAGCTTTTGGCTTGCAGTTTGACCTCTATTTTCTTGAGTCATCGCTGTATCGCGAAGGCGCGGTCGAAGCCGTGATCGAACGGCTCAAGGCCCAAGGCCATTGTTATGAACTCGACGATGCCTTGTGGTTGCGCACGACCAGTTTTGGTGACGATAAAGACCGCGTGATGCGCAAGCGCGACGGCAGCTACACCTATTTCGTTCCCGATGTGGCCTACCATCGAAACAAATGGGCGCGGGGCTTTGAACGTGCGATCAACATCCAAGGCTCGGATCATCATGGCACGGTGGCCAGGGTCAGAGCGGGCTTGCAGGCGCTCGATCAAGGCATCCGACCGGGCTACCCCGACTACGTTCTTCACAAGATGGTCACCGTGATGCGCGGCGGGCAGGAGGTGAAGATTTCAAAACGCGCAGGCAGCTATGTGAGCCTGCGTGATCTCATGCTGTGGAGTGGCGATGGCCAGGCGCAGCGCGGTCGGGACGCGGTACGCTTTTTCCTGATTTCGCGCCGTGCCGACAGCGAGTTTCAGTTTGACATCGATCTTGCTTTGACCCGAAGCGATGAAAACCCGGTCTACTACGTGCAGTATGCGCATGCGAGGATTTGTGCGGTCTTGCGCCAGGCCCATCAGCAGTTCGCCTGGCATGCTTCGTTTGAGCAGCTGCAACACACCGCAGCGCGTGGCTTTGACGGCCTTCATGCGGAACGCGAACTTGCCTTGATGGCTTTGCTGGCCCGCTGGCCAGGCCAGATCCGCGAGGCGGCCGAGGAGCTTGCACCGCATGCGATGGCCTTTTTCTTGCGGGACCTCGCCTCGGCCTTTCACGGCTGGTACAACGCTGAGCGTTTCCTGGTCGACGATGCGGGCTTGCGCGAGGCAAGGCTGGTGTTGCTTGGCTGCGTGGGTCAGGTCCTTCGCCAGGGCTTAAGCCTGGTGGGTGTCAGCGCACCGGAGTCGATGTAGTGCAGCCGATGAGCGCCATCAAAGCTCAGCAAGGCGGCACTTTTGGAGGCTTTTTGGTCGGCCTTTTGCTTGGTCTGGTGATTGCGGTGGGGGTGGCCTTGTTTGTTGCCAAGTCACCGATTCCCTTTATCGACAAAGTCAGCAAGCCGCTTGAGCGTGCGCCCGGTGCCAAGTCAATGGCCGATGCGCCTGATCCCAACGTTTCGATGTATCCACGCTCGCGGGTGGAGCGCCGCGATGATGCCGGCGGCAAGACCGAAGAAGCGGCCACTGATGCCGACGAACAAGCCGAAAAAGAGGCTGCTCAGCCCGCTTCGGAGAGTCAGCGCGCAACCGATTCACGTCGCGCCGATTCGCGCACCAAGGACGAGGCCAAGCGGGCAGAGGCCTTGCTCAACGACCCAAGAGCGGGCGAAGCACGATCCGATGAACGAAAGAGCGAGCCACGCGCAAGCGCCGACGCGCGTACGGCAGCGCCTGCAAGCACCCCGGATCCAAAGGCCTTGCCCGGCACTCCAGGGGCGAGCTATGTGCAAGCGGGGGCGTTCAAGGTCTTATCCGATGCCGAGGCACTCAAAGCCAGGCTGGCCCTCTTGGGCCTGGAGTCACGAGTCATTAAAAACGATGCATCCGGCCCCATGCTGTATCGTGTGCGTCTGGGTCCTTTTTATCGAAGCGATGAGGTTAACCGCGCCCGCAACCGGCTTATTGAAGCGGGTGTTGACCCTGTTGTTGTCAAACAACCCTGATGGTGAGCGCTATGCCCGATCAACGGATTGACACGAAGCCACCCGTATCCAGGACGTCACTGTCAAGCTTGTCCACGCATCGTCTGGCGCGCCCAGCGCAACAGCGGCGCCTTGCGCTAAACGGGGCGGCCTGCCTTGTCGGCTTACCTGCCTGGTCTTCAGCCCTTTTCAGCGTTTTGGGCTTGTCCTCAGCGCATGCTTCCAATGCGCGAGAGGGTGTCGACTATCGGCTCTTGCAGGTGCAGGCCCCGCTAGAGTCTAGCGACCGGATCGATGTGCTCGGATTTTTTTGGTTCGGCTGCCCGCACTGCTACAGCTTGGAACCCGCGCTGAAGGCTTGGGCTGCCAAGCTGCCTGCCGATGTCGCATTTCGCAAAGTTCATGTGCCTTGGCGTGATCAGCTGCAGCAGCTTTACTACAGCCTTGAGGCCTTGAATAAACTTGCGCTGATCGATAAAGTGTTCGAGGCGGTTCACAAAGACAAAATCACGCTGCAAAACAGCCAGCAAATGGCCGAATGGCTGGCGCGACAGGGTGTGGAGCCCAAAAGCTTTCAGGATGCCTTTGACTCGTTCGGTGTGCGAACGCGGATGAAGCGCGCTGCACAGCTTGCCGAAGCCTATCGACTCGACGGCGTACCCGCAATCGGGGTTGCGGGCAAGTACCTCACGGCGCCAAGCATGGCGGGCTCCAACCAGCAGGTCCTTGCAGTCGTCGACGAACTTGTTGCAATCGAACGCCGCAGTCGGCGCAGTGCAAAGCCTTAAGCTTGGCGTTCTCGCCCTCGTCTTATTGCTGAGCGCCTGCTCAAGCGCTAGGAAAGCGCCCGGTCGCGACATGGCGGTGCAATCGGAGAGCACCGAGAGCGAACGCAAGCCGCCAGTAGCCGCGACCGCTGGTGGTTTTTACAAAGACGATGGCCCGGGCGAGCGCCCCTTGGCTGAACTTGACACGATTCCCGATGCGGTTCCCCGTCGCGAACCCTTGCACCGCTGGGCGAACCGCCCCTACGAAGTCGACGGTTCGCTGCACATCCCGATGCGACAATGGACCGCCTACCGGGCGCGCGGTGTGGCGACCTGGTACGGACGTCGCTACCACGGGCGAAACACCGCCCAAGGCGAACCCTACGACATGTATGCGATGTCGGCAGCACACAAGATTTTGCCCTTACCGAGCTACGCGCGAGTCACCCATGTTGGCAACGGCCGATCGATCATCGTCAGGGTCAACGATCGGGGGCCTTTTATCGGTGAGCGGGAGATCGACTTATCCTACGCAGCGGCGCATCGTCTCGGACTCTTGCGATCAGGGTCCGCAGAGGTCGATGTCGAGCTTTTGTTGCCGGGGAAGGACTACTGATCTGTACCAGCGCTGCTGCGCAGTTAGGTCACCGCTCCTATGATGCTCGCAAGAGCAAGTACCGCCTCATTGGTTTTCCGATTTCAGCTGCATCGCCATCTGATACCAGTCGGTCTTCCGATCTTTGCTTAGACGCTGGGCTAATCGGGCAGCCTGGGCCGGCGCCATGACCGCAAGCAAAGCTTCGAGTAAGGCGCGGCCCTGGATGCTGTAAGAAGGCGAAAGCTCTACATCCTCGCTTGTATCCTCAGCAGGCGGACCTTCGTTTTGATCTGCACGCTGACCCTTGGTTTGATCTGCGCGCTGACCCTCGTTTTGATCGGTAAACGCATGGCTAGCGCCAGACCCGTCGCTATCGGGTGATTTGTCGCAGCGGGCTACGAAAGCGCTGCGTTCGCTCTCCAGGAATAAAGCAAACTCACCGCGATCCCGATGGCTTTGCGCCATGAGCCAGTCGGGTAAATCTTTAGCCAGCATCACCGCGCTTTCTTCAAATCGCTTGGTGAGTTCGCGGCCGATGCAAAGCTTGCGCAAGGGCGCGCGCGCCGCAAGCATCGCCGCGGTTTTAGTGATGCGATGCGGTGCTTCGTAAAGCGCAAGGTGGGCATTCAAGCCGAGCAAGCGCTCAAGCCTCGTGCTCGCCGCCTGCTCGCGTTGTGGCAAAAATCCCTCAAACCAGATCGGGCCCGGGGAAAAGCCGCTCACGCTGGCAAGCGCAACAAAAGCGCTTGGCCCGGGGATCGGAATGACGACAAAGCCCTCGGATCGCACCGCTTGCACCACGCGATGCCCTGGATCACTGATGGCAGGCGTTCCGGCGTCGCTGATCAAGGCGCATCGACCACCCTGGCGCAAATGCTCGAGAATGTCCGGGATCGACTGTGCTTCGCGATGTTGCTCGATGCTTAGCAGTCTGGGCCGAAGGCCGAGCGCATCGAAAAGTTTTCGGCTCACCCGCGGATCCTCGCAAGCAAGCAAGCTCGACTCCGTCAAAGCCTGCGCGGCTCGGGGACTGAGATCCGAAAGGTTCCCGATCGGGGTTCCTACGACCAACAGGCTGGCAGCCGGAAAATGCTGCGGCCTTTGTGCCTCTAAGCCCAGCGGATTTGCCCAATGCGGATTGACCTCAAGACTCATGAGAAAAACTTTACCTGATCCGTCCATCAAGGCGCTGCAAGCAGCGCAACGCGGCAAGCGGGCCGAGGATCTGGCCTGTGACTGGCTCAGCCGCCAAGGCTTGGTGCTGGTTGAGCGTAACAGCCGCTTTCGTGGCGGCGAAATCGACCTTGTGATGCGTGCGGGAAGCGTGCTCGTTTTCGTCGAGGTCCGTTATCGCAGCAGCCAGGCCTTTGGTGGCGCGATCGAAAGCCTGGGAAGGCAAAAACAGGCCCGAATCCGCCACGCTGCGGCCTGCTTTTTAAAGCGCAGCTTTGGGGATTCCCACTGGCCTGCATGCCGCTTCGATGTGGTGCTGGTTCAGGGCAGCCGGCTCTCCTGGATCGAAGCGGCCTTTTAGGCTTGGTGTGCAACCGCTTGTTCACTTACACTTGGGCTTACTGATATCCAGACCCCTTTGCAGGAAACATTGCTATGACAATCAACACAAGCTTGCCGACCAAGCATGCGAGCCGTCGCATCATGCTGGCTGGTCTTTGCCTAGGATCGCTCGGATTATCGGGTTGCCTGGGCGTGGCGGTTACAGGCGCAGCGGTTGGCGCAGTCGCCGGTGGCGATCGCCGCAGTCTGGGTACACAGGCCGATGACCAGACGATCGAGTTTAGGGTACGTAACGCCGTGTCGGCGTCGGTTCCTACGGCCAATGTGCGGGCGGTCAGTTACAACCGGAAGGTGCTGCTGATCGGGCAGGCGGTGAACGAAGCCGATAAGAAGTTGGCTCAAGAGGTTGCGGCCCGGGTCAATAATGTGACATCAGTGATCAATGAGGTTGAGATCAGACCGCTTGCGAGCGCGCAAAACAGTGCAGTCGACATTGCACTGTCGACCAAGGTACGGGCTGCGATCCTCGAAGATAAAACGCTGGAAATCGGTGCTTTTCGGATCAGCTCCGAATTGGGCGTCGTTTATTTGTTGGGCCAAGTCAGCAAACGCGAGGGTGATCGGGCCGCTCAAGTGGCGAGCAAGGTCTCAGGCGTTCGCCGTGTGATCACCTTCTTCGACTACGTCGGTTGAATCAGCGCTTTTTGTATCGGATCAATGCGCGGCTGAATCAAACAGCATGAAGGCTTGTCGCCCTTCAGTGGCAAGCCCGATACGCATGCCATGTGGCAAGCAAAGTTTTGTTCGGACATGTCCAAAGGGCAGTCCGCTGAGCATCGGCACCTTCGTCTGGCTCGCGATCCACCGCAATACTTTTTGTAAATCATAGCCTCGGTCATGAGGCCTGAGGCTGTAGCCGTTGAAGCTGCCAAGTAGCACCGCTTTTTGCTTGTCCAGCACGCCTTCGTTGAGCAAGCGCAATAGCATGCGTTCGATCTGATAAGGATGCTCGCCAACGTCCTCCAGAAACAAAATGCCCGCTTCAGGCGCTTTTTGCAGCCAAGGACTTCCCAGCATGGCGCAAACCATCGAAAGATTGCCACCCCACAAGACGCCACGCTCATCCAGTGCGCTAGGAGCGGCTGCGCAGGCCTGAAAACGGAATCCCAGCGCTTCAAGCCTACCCTCGAAGGCCTCCCTCAAGCATGCGCTGGTGGTCTCGTCGACTTCCTCGCGGCCAAAGTCATCTAGCAGCATCGGCCCGGCCCAGGTGATGCTGGCTGTGGTGCCAAGCATCGCCAGATGAAAGGCTGTGGTGTCGCTAAAGCCCACCCAGAATTTGTCCGCGTCAGCCAGCGCCTTGAAGGGCAAATGCGAAAGCAGACGCATCCATCCGTAGCCGCCTCGGCTCATCATGACCATGCGGGCCGAGGATTGCCTCGCGGCACGCTCAACCGCAAGCAGCCGCTGCCTGTCGGTGCCGGCAAAACGCTGCCAGCGCGCACACAGCGCGCGGTCTGCGCGTGGCGACCAGCCCTGTGCGCTTAACTGTTGCAAAGCCAGTGTGCAGGCGCCCGGGTCTTCAATCGCTCCGGCTGGCGAAATCAGGTAAACCGAATCTGCGCGGGTCTGAGCTCCAGGACCGCTTAGCCGGCAATCTGCTGCTGATTCCTGCTTATCCGGATGGGTCGAACTTGGCATCTGCTGCAGTCTGCCATATTCTGCCCGCATCCAAAGCTGCGCAAGGACGCAAAGCATGCCCTACATCCCCTATTTGCCCGAAGATCTGGCCGAACCTGCAGCAGTGGTTGATGCGATTCGCAAACGCCGTGGCGGCGATTTGCTTCATCTGGACCGGATGCTGCTGCATTCGCCGCCCTTTGCTCAGGGCTGGAACCTGTTTTTGGGCGCAGTGCGCAACGATTTGTCGTTGAGTCCCAAACTGCGCGAGCTCGCCATGTGCGCGGTCGCAGTCTTGAACCGTGCCGATTATGAGTTTGTTCAACATGCGCCCTTGTACTTGCAGGCTGGCGCAACCCAGGACCAGGTTCAGGCGCTTCGTGACCCCATCGCTGCCATCGACGACGCATCGCATTTCGATGAGCTTGAGCGCTGCGCGCTTGCGGTCATTGTGGCCATGACGCGCGATGTTGTCGTGGGCGAGGCTTTGATGCAGGCTTTGCGGGCCCATTTGAGCGACCGCGAAGTGATTGAACTGTGCGGGGTTACGGCCGCCTACAACATGGTGTCGCGATTTTTAGTGGCAACCGGCATTCATCCGGACGACATTGCAAAACCGGCCTGATGGGCCATCTCGTCAGCGTGATAAGACGAGCGCACCATGGCGCCGACGGCAGCGTGTTGAAAACCCATGGTTTGCGCCTGTCTTTGAAAGGCTTCGAATAGCAATGGGTGCACGTAGCGTTGCACAGGCAAATGGTTTGCCGAAGGTGCCAAATACTGCCCGATCGTAATCATGTCGATGTGATGCTTGCGCATGGCCCGCATCACGTCGATCACTTCGTCGTCGGTTTCTCCGAGCCCGAGCATGAGGCCCGACTTCGTCGGCACTCCTGGTACACGTTCTTTGAAACTCGAGAGCAGCCGCAGTGAATGTTCAAAGTCGGAACCCGGTCTAGCCTGCCGGTAAAGCCTTGGTACGGTTTCGAGGTTGTGGTTCATCACATCGGGCGGCGCTTGCTCTAAAATTTGAAGCGCTCGTTCAAGCCGCCCGCGAAAATCGGGCACCAGAACCTCGATCTGCGTTTGTGGCGAGCCTTCGCGTACCGCCCGAATGCAGTCGACAAAGTGTTGTGCCCCGCCATCGCGCAGGTCATCACGGTCCACGCTGGTAATCACCACATAACGCAACTGAAGTGCTGCAATCGTCTCGGCCAGGTGACGGGGTTCATCCGGATTCAGCGCCAGCGGGCGTCCGTGTCCAACATCACAAAAAGGACATCGGCGGGTGCATAAATCGCCCATGATCATGAAGGTCGCCGTGCCCTTGCCAAAGCACTCCCCGATGTTTGGACAGGAGGCTTCCTCACAGACGGTATGCAAGCCTTTGTCGCGCAAAATCCGCTTGATCTCATGAAATCGCGAATGCGTTGAGGGCGCCTTGACCCGGATCCAGTCGGGCTTGGCAAGTGCCGGCCGCGCAGCCTGTTCAATCTTGATCGGGATACGCGCGGTCTTTGCGACGCCTTTTTGCTTCAGGCTCGATCGCTCAGGGCTGTTGCTCATAGGGGGTTGTTCGCTCTCGATCATGGGCTTGGAGTGAAGCGGTAATCGATGCAGCGAGTTGCGCCTGCACCTGTCCGAAGTCAGGAGCATAGCCTAGACAGCTTTTCATGTCGGTAACCGCAAGACCCGGATAGCCACAAGGGTCTATGCGGGAAAAGGGCGATAAATCCATGGCTACATTAAGCGCAAGACCGTGATAACTACAAGACCGGCTCACTTTCAAACCGAGCGCTGCAATTTTTATGCTGTTCTCAATCCTTCCAGACAAGGCTTCGTCCGATCCTGAGCCGGCAGCGAGGTAAACGCCTGGCGCTTGCGAACGCCGCTGGCTGTCAATGCCCCAGCTCTTCAAGAGATCAATACAGGATTGCTCCAGCAAAGAAACCAGCTGGCGGACCATGAGCTTGCGCCTTGCCAAATTGAGCAAAACATAGGCAATCAACTGCCCCGGGCCGTGATAGCTGATCTGGCCTCCGCGTTCGCTCGCAATCACCGGGATATCGCCCGGATCAAGCAGGTGATGGGCCCGCGAAGCCTTACCCAGTGTGAACACCGGTGGGTGCTGCAGCAACCAGATTTCATCGTCTTGCGTCGGGTCTCGTGATCGGGTGAAGCGCTGCATGGCGCTGAGGCAATCGCTGTAATCGCGGGTTCCGAGGTGACGGATTTGCAGCTTCACTGCGCCAGCGGCCTAAAGCACGATCTTCACCAGCGGATGCGCTGTGAGGGCGAGATAGAGGCCATCGAGCTGCTGCCGGGAGTGGGCGCGAATGGTTGCAGTCAGGCCGATGTAGTTCGCCTTGCTCGAGGCTCGAATCTCGAGCGTTGCCGGATTGAAATCCGGCGCATGCTGGCAAATCAGATCGCAGATGTCCTGACTAAACCTCGGTACGTTCCTGCCCATGATCTTGATCGGAAAATCGCAGGGAAACTGCAAAAGCTTATCAGCGTCTGGCATCGTCAATTCACAAGGCTTGGGCTAAAGGCCTTCCCCGGCGCCTCAAGCCATCGTTGGCTCGGGGCCGCGATTGTCTGCAATCGCCTGCTGATAGGCCTGGTAAAGCTTGTGATAAACCGGCCCGGGCTTTCCGCTGCCAATCGGTTGGCCATCGAGCTTTGTGATCGCTAGGACTTCTTTGGTCGCAGAGCTCAGCAAGAGCTCATTGGCCCGAAAAACCTCTTCCCGACTGATCGCCGCAGTCCGGTAAGTGAGCCCGCAAGCTTCGCAAAGCACTTGCATCAGGCCCACCCGAATCCCTTCCAGAATACGGTGATCGACCGGAGCGCCCAACACTTCGTCCTTGCGAACCACCCAAATGTTGCTCGATGAGCCTTCGGTCATTTGGCCATCGCGAAACTGAATGCACTCGGCCGCATCGGCATCGACCGCGGCTTGCCTAGCCAGCACATTGCCGAGCAGTGAAATCGACTTGATGTCGCAGTGCAGCCAACGCTGATCGTCAAGTGTGACGGCGCTCACGCCGGCTTCGCGCTGCGCTTGGGGCAGGGCTTGGAGCTCCGAGCTCATGGCAAAGACCGTGGGCTGGGCTGACTTCGGAAAAGCATGATCGCGTTTGGCAACGCCGCGGGTGATGTGCAAGTAAATGAATTGATTCGACCAGGGGTGCCTTTTGAGCAAGGACTCAATCAAGCTTAGCCATTGTGTATCGGTATAAGGATTTTCGATCCGGATCTTTGCAAGGCTGCGCTTTAAGCGCGCCAAATGTTCGGGCCATCGAAACAAGCGACCCGCATAAGCCGGCACCACTTCGTAAATGCCATCACCAAAAATAAAACCACGGTCGAGTACCGGCACTTTTGCCTGGCTGAGCGGAACAAAATCGCCGTTTAAAAAGACGATGGATTCAAGGGCTTGCTGACCTGTCGCATCGCTTGCCCGGTTTGCAATCGCTTCCATCACGAATTTCTCCTGCCCATCAAAGACCAACCCATTGCATGATCGTATCCCAGGCTCGACCGAACCAGCCGGCTGCGGCAACCTCGTTCACTGCCACCAAGGGTACCTCGGATAGGGCTTGCCCATCGAGACTGATGCGCGCCGTGCCGATACGCTGCCCCTTGGCAAGCGGGGCCACCAAGGGGTCGATACGCACCAGATCGGTCTTCACCCGCGCACCGCTTCCCTTCGGAACCACAACGCTCAAGGCGCCTTCAAAGCCGGCCGAGACCTCAGAGACTGCGCCCCGCCTTACTTTGTATTGGGCCACTTGCTTGCCGGCCGGATGCAGGATCACCGCGTCGGTGTTTTGAAAGCCCCAGTTAAGCAGTTTTTGCGATTCGACAAGCCGCGCAGACTCCGAGGCTGCACCCAGCACAACCGACAAGAGCCTGCGTTCTTGCTGGCCGTTGAGGTCCTTGCGGCGGCTTGATGCGACCAGGCACCAGCCGGCAGCCTCGGTGTGACCGGTTTTTAATCCATCAACCGTTGGATCGATGGCCAGAAGCCGGTTTCGGTTGGGTTGTTTGATGTTGTTGTAACTGTATTCCCGCAGGGAATAAAGCGGGTAACGATCCGGAAACTCACGAATCAGCTGCGAGGCAAGCAAAGCCAAGTCGTAGGCGCTGCTGTAGTGCTGCGCATCAGGTAGACCGGTTGCATTCCGGTACTGCGTGTTTTTCAAACCCATGCGCTGCGCTTCACGATTCATTTGCTGCGCAAAGGCTTCCTCGGAACCGGCAAGCGTCTCGGCAAGGACCACCGAGGCATCGTTGCCCGACTGAACAATCATGCCCTTGAGCAACTCTTCAACGCTTGCAGGCTTGCCCGGATCCACGAACATTCGCGAACCAAGCGCTTTCCAGGCTTTTTGTGAAACCGGTGGACGCTGGTCGAGCTTCAAGCGCCCTTCCTTGATGGCGGCAAAACTCATGTAGGCGGTCATCAGCTTGGTCAGCGAAGCTGGGTCGAGGGTTTTTTCAGCCTCATGCGCTGCCAGCACTTGCTGGCTGCTGACGTCATAAAGTATCCAGGCCTTTGCCGCAATCGTGGGCCCGATTGCGGCAATCGCTGCGGCCGGAGACGAGGGCTTTGTGGCACTGAGCGGCTCTGCGCTTGCGGCCTTGGGTTCAAGCGGTTTGGCTGTCTGAGCAGCCAGCTCGGTCTGGCTCAGCAGACTGAGCAGAAAAAAGCTCGCAAGCAGGCTGATTAAGGCCTTTGGCCATCGCAGATCGAGCCATGCCTTAAGCCGTTTGGCCGGTTGCGAAGGCTTGCGGTGAGAGAACACGTTGACTCCTTAAGCAGGCCGGTCCCCGGCCAAGCTTTGCGAAACCCGTTGCTTGAGTAAGGGTAAACGTCCGTGAAAAAAGTGGCTGGTGTGGGGAAAAACCAAAACCGGCACGTCAAGCGGGCGTGCCCAGGCCATGACGTCTGACAGCGCCACCACCTCATCGTCTTCGCCGTGGATCACGACCGACTGTTGCGGTACCTGTGGCATCGGAAATCTTGAGACAGCGGGCCCCACGAGCACCAAATGATCCGCAGTCAGTGCGATGCTTTCAAGCCGCTGATAGGCCATGCTGGCGACGAAGCTGCCAAATGAAAATCCAGCCAGTGCGAGGCTTTGCTGGGCGCTTCCCAACCCGGGGTAGTGGGATTGAGCCACTTGCAACAAGTCTAAAAAATCCTCGGTCTCGCCTCGACCTTCGTCAAAAACGCCTTCGCTTGCGCCAACGCCGCGCGAGTTGGGTCGCCAGGTGTCATAGCCCTGTTCCAGAAAGGCTCGGGCAAGCGTTTGCACCACCTTATTCTGGTTGCTTCCACCAAACAAGGGATGAGGATGGGCAATAAGCGCCAAACCCCTTGGCTTGAGGGCCTGGTCGATCAGCACCTCAATGCGACCGGATTGCGTTTGTATCGATCGGGTTTGGGTCTGGGCGTTCACTGCGGCTTGTCGGGCAATTGGAGCCTTTGAACAATTTGGCCGCCAATGAGATGCGACTGAATGATTTCCTCGATGTCCTGTTCATCAATGGCTGTGTACCAGACAGCCTCAGGATAAACCACGAAAACCGGTCCGAGCTCGCAGCGATCGAGGCAGCCTGCCTTATTGATACGAATCGACGCCGGGCCCTGAAGCCCGAGTTGCTTGATCCTCAGCTTGGCGTATTGTTGCAAGCCCTCGGCCCCCTGGGCTGCGCAGCAGGGCCTGCCGGCATCGCGCTGGTTCAGGCAAAAAAACACGTGGTGGCGATAAAACATAGACAAAGGCCTGTGTGGGGCTTCAGATAAGCAGCAAACCAAGCAAAACGCAGACACAACCGGCAGATATGCGCCAAAAGGGCGCAAGGCTGCAAACCTACATCAAGCGGCAAACCGATGACGGGATCGGACCTTGCGCCAGGCTGCGTCTGTCGCGTCTCATTATAGGCGGCGCGGCCGAACCATGGCCCTTTTCGGCCGCAGGACCACCACAAGAAACCAAAGCAGGCACATCCATCGCCAGAGCTCCTGCACGAGCAAGACGACGGCTTCAAAGTGCTGCAGGTTGCGACCAAGCAACGGTGTGATGCCAAAGGCTGGGCTGGTGGGTTGACCTAAGCCGAACCAGCGATCGAGCAAAGCCTGCCAGGAGGGCGCCAATCCCGAGCGCCATTGCGCAATCGACTCGCTCCATTGCTGATGCAGGTTGAGGAGCCAGTTGCCCAAGCGAAAGCCTGCGTTTGGCGAGGGTCCGAGACCCGGCCCGAGGCTTGATTGCTCGGCCAAAATAAACAGGCTCGAAAAGACCAGTACCAGCAAACTTCGCAAAGGCCAGAGGCTGGCAAGTCCGAGCCCGAGCCAGGCCGCCTGACCGAAGGCATAGCGCCGATGCAGCAAAGCCCAGCAGCCCAGCAGCAAGCTCCAGAACAGAATCGGCCAGATCAAGGGCCAGCTTGCGAGCATGATCTGGCCTGGCGCCATAGCCTTGAGAAAGGCAAGGATCAGCACACTCTGGCTGAGCACCAGACCCAGCCAAAACACCGAAGCGATTCGGCAGACCTGGGCGAGCAAAAGGCTGACTAAAAGGCTCTCAACCAGCAGCCAACTCGCGCTTGCACCGTAAGCGGGGCCCTTGATCATCGATTCGGTGCCCAATGGCCCGGGCCCGGTCAACCACAGCCCAGCCTGGTTCGGGCCCAGCAAGCTGCTGAGTCGAATCGAAAGCCAGAGAATCACCAGCACCGCTGGCCACTGGCCATCGCGATGCCACCAGCTGCTGCTCAAGCGACGCAAGGAGTGCCAGGGTCGTCGCAGGCCGGCAGCCAGCAGGCCTCCGATCAAGGCGCCCAGCGTATTGGCTGCCAGATCGAGCAGCGAGGGAACGCGTTGCGGCAGATAGCTTTGCGCTGCTTCGATCGTGAGTGAGAGCAGAGCCCCGACAAGCAGGGCAAGCCCCAGTCCGGCTCTGCGCGGGGGCGCCCGATTCAAAGCCAAAAGCAGGCCAAGCGGCAGGTAAAGCGCAACATTGCTCAGGAGGTCAAACCACGTCCAGTACCGCGGCAGTGGATCACCCAGAAAGGACCAGGGTGCGGTCCCGATATCGCGCCAGGCTTGCCATGGCCAAAGCGACCCGTAAACAATGACCAAAATCCAGAGCGCGAACAGCACCCACAAGACCGCACTGCTTGAGCGGGCTCGTGATCGCCTGGAAGCGCGTTGGGACTGAGTGGCCATGGCAGTGTTGCAATCGACAAGCTCGACAAAGCTTGGCGACAGGCTATCATCGAATGCATGTCCGATTCCGCCGATACAGCCAGCGCGACGCTTCTGCAGCCTGAGCCCTTTGTGCCGTCTGATATCCCCTTGCAGTGGGTGGCCTCTATCGACTCGACCAACGCCAGTCTGCTTGCTGCGCCTTGGCCAGCCGAGGAACGCTTTGGCCAGCGGGCAAGCATCGCCCAGTGTCTGGTTGCCGAGCACCAAACCGCAGGTCGCGGCCGCCAGCGTAAAGTCTGGCATGACGCACCTGGCGCCTGCCTGCTCATGAGTTTGTCGATTGATCGCTCGCAGGCCGCATGGCCAGATTGCCTTTCGGCCTTTTCGATTGCCACAGCGCTTTGCGTGATCCGAGGACTCGAAGCAAGTCGTACGCAGCTTTTGGCGAGTCAGTCAGCTCGTGCGCCGCTTGGAGGGGACTTGTGGCTCAAATGGCCCAACGATGTGGTGCGCCTGAACGCAGACGGCCGACTGTCCAAGCTTGTCGGCATCTTGATTGAGACCCGCCAGTTTGGCCAACAAACGCGCCTGGTGATCGGCCTTGGCATCAATCTCCTGCCACCTGGCATCCCTGCGGGTGATGGCGAGGCTTTGTCGGCCGACGGACTTTTTTCGGATCTGTGCGGGCTTGGCAGCTTGCTTGACCGGCCCTGGCGCTTGGCGCTTGCAAAGCGACTAAGCGCCGACCTGCTTCAAGCCTGGACGGACTTTGAAGCCGAGGGCCTTGCTCCCTCGGCCAAGCAGCTTCATGCGCTTGATGTTTTTCAGGGACGTTCCTTGATCTTCCAACACGAAGGGCAATCTGACTGGCATAAAGGCATTGGGCGGGGGATCGACGAACACGGAAGGCTTTGTATCGCATGCGAACCGCCCGGTCTTGCAAAAGCGGGCATCGAGCGCCTCAGCCAGGGAAGCGTACGCTTGCTCCAATCGCAGGCAGAACTTAAGTCATGAGCTCGCATTGTTTCAGTTACGGCTCTTTGATGTTCCCGGAGGTGATGCAAGCGGTCGCTGCCCAACATGCGCTGCAGTCCTTAGCGGCCAGGCTAAGCGGTTGGCAGCGTTATGCGATTCGCGATGCGAGCTATCCGGCCGCCCGACCCGGGCAGGCGGATTCGAGCATCGACGGCCGCTTATGGCTGAATCTCAACGCTGTAGCCTGGCAGCGGCTGGATGCCTTTGAAGGCGAGGCCTATCGTCGGGTGCTGGTCGAGGTTCGCAGCCTGGAGGATTCGGGGCGGGAGGGCCGCTATGAAGCCTGGATTTATGAATTTTTGAATCCGGGCCTGCTGCTAGACAGGGATTGGGACCCGGAGCATTTTCGCGACCAACATCTGCGAAATTTTTTTCGCGAGCACGGAGCCCATTTGTCGGCTTAGACCTTTGAGCTGGCTCTGATTTTTGCCAGCGTCTGGGTGGTTGATCGTTGGTGAACAAAAGGGATGGCGAGCACACGCCCCCCCCAGGAGGCTGTTTCCTGGGCACCGACGATGCGTCCGACCCAGTCACCACCTTTGACCAACACCTCGGGCCGCAGCCTGAGAATGCAGGCAAGCGGGGTGTCGTCCTCAAACCAGGTCACATAGTCGACGCTGGCAAGCGCTGCTGCAAGCGCCAGCCGATCTTCGAGACGATTGATGGGGCGATCTTCGCCTTTGCCAAGCCTGCGAACCGACTCGTCACTGTTAAGAGCCAGCACAAGGCACTGGCCTTCTTGCGCGGCTGCATCGAGCAAACTGACATGGCCGCGATGCAGCAAGTCGTAGACACCGTTGGTAAACACCAATGGACGCGGGCACCGCTTTGCGAAGTCCTCAAGCTGCGAAGGCTCGAGGATTTTTGACTCAAAGCGCGCCGGCCGCGCCAAGTTTGTCGCCTGCTGGACCCAGCTTGTCACCTGCAGCACCGAGCTTGTCGCTGGCGGCCCGCCCGAGCTCCTTGCGGTAGCGGTTCAGTTCCTGAACGCTGGCGAAGGACTTGCCAAAAAGCAAGGAGAGATTGTGCAAGATCCGCCCCACCACCTTGTCCTCCCATTGGGCATCGAAGCTGATTTGCTGATCGAGCCAGCGCTCAAGCCAGCTCGGATCCGGTAGCCGACTCTGAATCGTGTCTTTCGGAAACAAGTCCTTGTTGACATGCAAATTGGTGGGATGCAGCGCTTTGCTCTGGCGTTTGGCGCTTGCCATCAAGACGCCGATTTTTGCAAAAGCGCTTCTTGCCTGGTCGCCCATTTGACCGATTGCCCGACGCATGTATTGCAGATAAGCGCCGCCATGGCGAGCCTCATCGCGCGAAATCACTTCGTAGATATGCTTGATCACTGGCTCGGTGTGCCATTCGGCTGCGCGTCTGTACCAGTGATTGAGTCTGATCTCGCCGCAAAAATGCAACATCAAAGTCTCAAGCGGCGGCGCCGGATCAAACTCGAAACGCACCGCATGCAGTTCGCCTTCGCTAGGCACAAGTTCGGGGCGGAATCGACGCAAGTACTCCATCAGCACCAGGGCATGCTTTTGCTCTTCGAAAAACCAGACCGACATAAACGCTGAGAAGTCGCTGTCGTGACGGTTGTCGCGCAAAAACATTTCGGTCGCAGGTAGCGCTGCCCACTCGGTGATCGCGTTCATCTTGATGGTCTGGGCCTGTTCCTCAGACAAAAGCCCGGCATCGAAACAATTCCAGGGAATATCACTTTCCATCGACCAGCGGACCGACTCAAGTGATCGAAACAATTCCGGGTATAGCATGCGTAAACTCCGCGGCTAAGGGCTGGCTGCAAACGAGCGATCGCTCGAAGTAGCCTGACGATCTGAGTCTATCAGCCTGAGGCAATTTTGCGCCTGAGCCAGCGCATAAGCCAGCGCAGCAAAGGGATTTTTTCATACAGTTCTTCAGCCGCATCCCAGTAATCCCGATGCTCGGCGATCTTGCCCTCCTCATCAAGGATTAGCCAGGAACAACCCTCGATGCAAGCGGGTTTGCCTGCCAGTTCAAGCCAGTATTGCCAGCGCAGGCAACATTGCGCTTGAAGCGCTTGCTCGCCGCCTAGATTGGCCACGGGTGGATCGGCGAACGGGGCAGCCTGCGATTGAACGATGCTAAGGACCACAAAGCGCGAGGATGGCTGCACCCTGAACATGTGCTCAAAAACCGCGCGGATGGCGTCAAGCCCTTGCACCGACTGAAAGGGATCCTTAAAGCGCGCTTGCGCGCTGTAAAGCAGCGCAAGTTGGTCCAGTTTTGCAGGGTTGAGGGTTTCAAAGAAATGCCTGATCTCGGAAAGGCGCAGCGCAAGTCGCTGACTGGCGGCGTCGTCAACCGCGGGCCTTGCTTGATTCATGGCTTTTTTGCGGCAACGCTGCCAGTCGGGCCGAGCGCACGGCGAAGCAGTGGAAAGTAAATTCGATCGGGCAGCAAGCGCAGCGCCTTCATCAGATAAGTAAAGCGACGCGGAAAATGAATCTCAAAGGCCGCTTTTTGTAATCCGCCTGCAATCTCAAGCGCTGCTTGCTCGGCGCTGATGAGCGCCGGCATGGTGAAGTCGTTGATTGCAGTTGCAGGCGTCTGGACAAATCCCGGATGAATCACCCAAACGCCAATTCCTTGGGGCGCGAGTTCAAGATGCAGGACTTCTGCCAGATGGCTCAGTGCGGCCTTAGTCGGCCCGTAGGCAAGCGCCTTGGGAAGCCCGCGAAAGCCAGCCACACTCGAGACAATCGCAAGCCCGCCGCTTGCCTTCGGATGCTTCTGCGATCGATTCAAAAAATAGGGCAATAAATGCTCGAGAGCATAGAGCAAAGCCACATAATTGGTCCTGGTCATGTCAAGAGCGTCTTCAAGCTTGTAGCTTGCGCTGCTCAAGGGCCTGTAAATCCCGGCCATCCACACGACAAGGTCAACACCGTCGCTTGCCAAAAGCTCGCCACAAACCTCGGCAAGCCGCTGTGGATCACAAACATCGAGTCTGATCAGCTTGGCCTTGCTTAGCCCGAGCCCTTGCATCGCCTCAAGCCTTCGTGCACTGAGGATCAGCTCTGCGCCTTGTCGTGAGAGTTCATGCGCAAGCGCAGCACCGATGCCTGAGGATGCGCCAATGATCCAAACCCGCAAACCCCGCCAGGATCGAATGGGTGGATTCAAGGTCAATCCTTGACAAACGACAAAGTCACTTCACCAAGCTCAATACCGAACTTGGACATTTTCGCGCGGTTAATCATTACCTGATCATTAATCAGGAACATCCAGTCATCAAACTGCACATGCCAGACTCGCCCGTCAACAGGTAGCGCCAAGGTGTAGCGCCAACGCAAGGCGTTGCCCGAGGCCTCCCCGATGGCTTCACCGACCACGTCCTCAGCCCGACCTCTGTACTGACCCGGGCCGATTTCCTCGATCTGCCAGACGCGACGCTGTTTTGACCCATCGCTATAAACGAAATCCTCTTCGAGCACGCCCTTTTTCCCATCCCAGCGACCTTTGAGCCGCACCTCAAAGCGCTTGACCACCTCGCCAAAGCGGTCGGAAAACATCCCCCAAGCGCGTAAATCGCCGTTGAGATAGCGGGCAAGTTCAAGCTTGGGTTGTTCGCTGCGATAGTGCTGCACATCCACACTCGAGCAGGCGCTAAGCATCAGGCTGATGCAAACAAGAAACTTCAGATACATCGCTTTCATCGATCGCTCCTTCATAAGGCCTGGCTCCGGCGGCATCTGAGGAGCCACAGCAGTGACAAGGTCTTCAGTAAACAGGGCAGGCCTGCGTAAATCCAGCTTAGCGACTGTGCGTCTGCACCAAGCCACTGCCAAAGCGGCAGGGCAATGCCAGCGGCCAGCGCGAGATTGAGTTTGCCAACCAGCGTCCAGTAGCCGATGCAGCGGCCAGCAATCGGCATGGCTTGCGGCATCTTGGCTTGTTGCTCTTGAATCAATCGCGCAAGAATCGCCCAAGGCATGGCCACGTCCCCGCCCAGTGCCAAACCGGTGACCACGCAGACCAGCCCGTAAGCGACAATGTCAGCTTCATCAAGTCCCAGGCAAAAAGCAAAAGCGCAAATCGCCACCCCCATCGCAAGCAGCCAGCAGCTGCTGTGTCCGAGCCGATCGCTGAGCTTTGACCAAAGCGGAAGCCCCGCAGCAGCACTCAGAAAATAGAGCGCTAAAAACCAGGGGGCTGCATCGGGTGCGTTCAGAACCTTGTCGACGAAAAACAAGATCAGCGTAGCAGGAATCGCCGCAGCGATCGCACTCAACATATAGCAGATGAACAAATGCCGAAGCGGGTGGCACTGCCATAGTGTGATGGCGTGAAAATCGCGCGCTTCGGGCTCTCGACTGCGAACTTGCCTCGGATACGCAAGCCCCCGAAAAAGCGCAAGCGCAAGCATCGAAAACAGCACTAGCATCAGGCTGATGACGAGTTTTTCAAACCATGATTGTGCTTGTACGAAGATCGATATAACGATCACACCAAGCAGTCCGACCGCTTCGCGGCTAAGGGCATAACGGCTTCGCTCAGCATTATTGCGGGCCAGTGCCGCACCCCAACTTTGATACACGATTGTGCAAAGCGAATACGCGAGGTAGGTGAGTACCGATCCGATCGCTAGAACCAGGCCGCTCCAAATCGGATCAAGCGCATAACGATCGGCAAGCGTCGGCCACCAGAGCAAAAGCAAAAAACCCACAACAAAGACCGTGCTCGCGAAGGCTAAAGCTTGCCAGGCGATGCCGCGCAGCGGCCCAAGGCTCGCTGCGCTTTGCAGGTCCCAGCGCCTGCCAAGCCATGGATCGGCCAAAGCGTCGAGGCTGCGGGCTGCAAGCAACATCAGTCCCACCACGCTAAGCGGCAGCAGTTCGCTGTAAAGCTTGGGTAGCAGCACATAAAGCGGTAACTCAAGAAGGGCAAGCGGCAACCGCATGCTGGCATAACGCCACAGCATTGGCTTCATCAGGCCTCACCGATCAGGCTTTTGCGAAGTGCGGGTTCGGTGGTCCGAGGGTCGAGCCAAATGCCAAAAAAAGCTTTTGCAAAGGCGGCGTCATTAAGATCCATGCGTAGCTGCCGATTGTGGATGAAGCGGCAGCCCGCGCCGGCTTCCCGATGAATTCCTAGCAAGCGCTCTTTGGCCTGAATATCGGGAAAGCTTTGTTGCATCCAGGCGAGCCATTGACGATCACGTTCGGCGTTTTTACCGTATTGCGCTTGCATCAGCTCAAGAGAGGCTTGCGCAATTTTCGCGCCTTCAAAGGCCCGGGTATAAATCAGCTCGAGCGCAAAGCGCTGAGTCGCCCAGGCGCCAGGGTCGAAGGACTCGAAGGTCCAAAGCCTTGCATCGTACAAGGAAAGGCCAAACCAGCGCATCGTTGCCTGCCCTCGCAATCGAAACTTGAGGCCTTGCTCTTCGAACCATTGGAGGCTTTGCGCCATCGACCAAGGCTGCAGGCCTTTCTCGCCGGCCGACCCATGAGCCAGGCCGCTTTGCGCGAGGCTTTGCAGGCCGAGGCCAAAACAAAGGCATTGTTCGACCCAACGGCGACGCGCAAGAAACGAGGTTTCAGCCATCGTCGATTCCTCAGCTAAGGCCGATCATCGGTTCAAAGGGCTGTTGCTGCGCTGATCGCTCAAGCTCGGGTAAAACTGAACTGCATCACGTCGGTGCCGCCTTCGGCAAAGCCCGCTTCGCAGTATGCGAGATAAAAGCGCCACATACGGATGAAGCGTTCATCGTAGCCAAGCGCGCGCACCTGCGCATCGGCAGCGATAAAGCGCTCATGCCAGCGCGCTAGCGTCCAGGCGTAATCAGCGCCAAAGCGCAGGCTGTCGCAAAGCTTCAAGCCCTGTGCATGAGCCACTGCGATCAGCCTTTCGGGCGACGGCAACATGCCGCCGGGAAAAATATACTGTTGAATGAAATCAGTTCCGGCCCGATAACGTTGAAAATACTTTTCATCAATCGTGATGCTTTGAATAACGGCCTTTGCGCCAGGCTTCAAGCAGTGGCGGATGCGCGCGAAGTAACTGTCCCAGTAGGCCTCGCCGACTGCCTCAAACATTTCGATCGACACAATGCCGTCGTAGTGGTCTTGCTCATCACGATAATCCTGCAGACAGAATCTGGCGCTTCCAAAGCCGCTGCCCTGACGCGTTTGCTCGACCTGATGCAGCTCTTGTGCATAACGAAGTTGCTCTGAAGACAGCGTGAGGCATTTCATATGCAAATCGCGACGGCGTGCCCTCAGGGCAAAGCCGCCCCAGCCGCAACCGATTTCAAGCACCGATGAGCCTGGTGCAAGCGCAAGCGCATCAAGGATGGTTTCGTACTTCCGGTGTTGCGCAATTTCAAGCGCGTCAATCGGCACGACGCAGGGGGCAAGCTTGCAGCCATCCTTGGACTGTGCGTGCTCGCTGCTGCTACCTCTTTGTTCATCCGCGTGCGCACTGCGCATGGCGCTTGAGTAAGTCATGCTCGGGTCAAGCCAAAGCCGGTAGAAGTCATTCCCAAGGTCATAGTGCGCCTGGATATTGCGTCGAGAGCCGCTGCGGCTGTTTCGCCTGAGCAGGTGCCGCAGTCGATCGACCCACTGGCCAATCCAGGTACCGTAAATGCCCTGGTCCAGCGATTCCCGGTTCATGAGCATGAAGCGCAGCACCGCGGCTGGATCCGGACTATCCCAGAGGCCTTCCATCCAGCATTCGCCAAAGCCAACGTCGCCGCGGGTCAAGGCGCGATCAAAGACCGACCAATCGCGCAAAATCCAAAGCGCCGGCTCAGCTTCAGACGTTGCGCCGGCGGGCGGCTCTTGCCTGCCGAATCGATGCTCTTCGCCACTGGGGTCCCGCAAAATAAGGCAGCCCAGCCTGGCCCTGCGCAAAAGCGCGAGCCCGATGCTTGCGCGGTAAGGGATGCGCTCGTGCTTGGCTGGTCTTGCGGTATGCGCACTCGATGGCTGAGCTAATGTCACAGGCAGAGCAGATAACGGGTGTTCGGTACTCATGTTCCTTGGCTTGGAGAGGATTGAGGCGGAGTGGGTGTTTGTTGGGCGCCGTAAAAGGGCACTTTTTTGAGCCATAGCCTGAGTGCTTGCCAGTGAATCCGAAAACTGACCAGCAGGCTCTGCCAGGGTATGTCAAGCGCCAGCGCAAGCAAGCTGCTTGTTTGAAGGTTCAGGCGTTCGCCGCACATCGAGGTGATCAGCAAAAGGCCTTTGTCGTCGTAGTATTCGATGCGCGAGAGGCTGCGTGCTTCGGAGTTATAAAAACGAAATCGATACGATCCCGATATCGTACAAAAGGGAGAAACGGTGAAGCACTTTTTTGTGCTCAGGGTTTGCCCGTTTGAAAGCCTTGCTTGCGTCAGGTCGGCCATCGTGAGGGTTTTCGCTTTCTCGAGCTGACTGGCGGTCAGCACATAAGCATGGCGTCCGGAAAAGGTGTTGCGCACTTCGGCGATGATGGCGATGCAGTGCCCCTCGTGATCTTCGCATAACCAAAAGCTCACCGGTTTGAACTGGTAGCCAAAAACTCGGGGGTAGGCAATAAGGCGAATCCGCGATGGCAGCGCCACCTGATGTTCGCTGAGCAGGCCAAAGAGCCATTGCGAAAGCGACTGGCCTTCTTGCGGATCACCGTGGTCTTTTGCGTGCATGCTGATCAAGGCTGGCCGATTCACCGCAAACAGTCGCAACCAGCGCAAACCAAGCTCGGGCGAATCCGATGGATCGTGCTTGATGGGCACTGACAGCGCTTTTTCGCCCTCGGTTGTGCTGCAAGCTTCGGCGTCTGCAGCCTGCCGCAAACGGAGGGCTTGCGGGCGAAGCGCGGGATCGAGCAAACCGGCATCGAGCCGGAAAAAAAAGCCTCGGTAGGCAAACTGGTGCTCGCTGGGCTTAAGGCGCCTATGGCGAACCTCGCCCACAAAGCAGGAACATTCTGGCTCGGTCAAAGGCATCGACCTGCGCTCAGCTTCGGCTTGTGGCGAGGTTTGCAGCAAGCGCCTGGCCTTATGCAGCCAAGCCAAGAACTTGCGGCGTCTGTTCGATCGCTTTTGCCACTGCAAGTCCTGAACGCAATCCGTCCTCATGAAAGCCAAACGCGGTCCATGCTCCTGCAAGCCAGACGCCGTCTGCGCCCTGGATCGATGGCAATTGCCGCTGGGCACGCACAGCAGCCAGGTCAAAAACCGGATGGGCGTAATCGATCACCTGCAAGCAGCTTGCCGCTTGCGGTTCTTGTAAGGGGTTGAGGCTGACAAACAAAGGGGTTTTGATTGCCAGTGGCTGCAAGCGGTTGAGCCAATAGGTGACCGATACTGCGGTTTGATCAAGTTGCGAGGCATCGTCGCGCACTTGTTTGGAAAGGTAATTCCAGGCAGCCCAGGCTTTGCGCGAACGCGGCATCAGGGCGCTGTCGCAATGAAGCCAGGCGCGGTTTTCCTGATAGCGGATCGATGCGAGCAACTGGGCCTGCGCCGGTCGCGGGTTTTTGAGCATTCGCAGGCTCTGGTCAGAGTGACAGGCGAGCACCACCGCGTCGAAGAGTTCATCGCCTGCCGCGCTTTGCAAGCGAAGTTGTCCTGCCGGATTGGCGCGTTGCTCAACAGACCATACCGGCGTGTTCAAACGAACATCGTCGATGTGTTTGGCCATTTTCTGCACATACTGCCTTGCACCGCCTGCAACCGTGAACCAGCGCGGCCGATTGTTCACCTGCAGCAAACCGTGGTTGTTGAAGAAGCGAACAAAAGTCCCAAGCGGAAACTCGCGCATCTGTTTCATCGGACAAGACCAGATCGCCGCTGCCATGGGCAACAAATAGTCGGCAGTGAAAGCCTCACCGTAGCCCTCGCGGGAAAGAAATGCATCCAGGGGTTGATCCAGCGTGGCATGACCGAAGGCATGCGATTGACCCGGTGGAGCATCCAGCATCGTTTGCGCCAGCGCAGTCGCCTGCCGGTTGAATCGCAGCACATCGCGCAGCATGCCCCAAAAGCGCGGCGACAGCAGATGGCTTTTCTGAGCAAACAATCCGGAGAGATCCGAGCCACACCACTCCATGCGATGGGGACCGCGCGATACCGAAAACGACATATCGGTCGCTGCAGTGGGTACCTCAAGCTGCTTGAAAAGCGCGATCAGTTCGGGATAGGTTTTTTCGTTATAGACCAGAAAGCCGGTGTCGACCGCCTGCTCCATCCCATCAAGTTGAACATCTACCGTATTTGTATGACCTCCAAGCCGTCCTTCGGCTTCGAACAACACCACCTGATGGGTTTTTGCCAGCCTGTACGCTGCCGACAGACCGCTGATGCCAGATCCGACTACCGCAATCTTCATATTGTTTCCCTCCAGGGCCACTTCGACAGCGCGCTGCCGCAGTCGCTCGATGAACGCTTCTGGGGAGCTTAAGGATTTTGCTTCAGACTGCGCTCAATGTCCTGGACGAAACTGCGGTCATCGGGCTCGGTCATGCTGCTGTAAACTTTCACGAGCCGCCCATCGCGCCCCAACAAATATTTGTAAAAGTTCCATTTCGGCGCGGTGCCCGATTCACGAATGAGGCCTGCGAACACCGGATTGGCCTTGTCGCCGCGTACCGAGGTTTTCACCAACATCGGAAAACGAACATTGAAGGTATTGGCGCAAAACGCTGCGATTTCCTTGTTGCTTGCGAGTTCTTGGCCGCCGAAATCGCCCGATGGAAAACCAATCACCACCAGGCCTGCTTCGCGGTAACGGTCGTAGAGACGCTCCAGGCCCTCATACTGCCCGGTAAAACCGCATTTGCTCGCGGTGTTGACGATCAACACAACCTTGCCTGCGTACTGGCACAAATTCTGGGCCGATTCGTCTTGCAGGCGCGGCAGGCTGTGGTTGAGCAGCGGTGGGCAGAACTTGGCGTGTGCCGTCGAGCCGAGGGAAAGCGAAAGCAGCGCGATGCCAAAAAAACATCCGCTGTGAAGTTTTTTTAATAACCCGTTGAAGTTCATCGATTTTCTAGCCATATCGAAAAGTGGCTCTTATAATAGGTCGCACATTCACCGCGAGTCAAGATTTGTCATGGACAAAAGCTGGCTCGCTCATTAAAAAAGTAGCAACTCATGAACGAACGCGCGGAAGTTTTGGGAGTCGGGTCGGGAGTTCAGTTGAGTATCTCAGCGGTTGAGCGAGATACCGGTTTATCCAAGGACACCTTAAGGGTATGGGAGCGCCGATATGGCTTTCCCGAGCCTGTGAGAGATAGCCTTGGCGAACGCCTTTATCCGGTTGAGCAAGTCGAACGCCTGCGCTTGATCCGCCGGCTAATGGACGCTGGGCACAGGCCCGGGAAAATCATGCGGATGAAGCCTGATCAGTTGCAAATGCTTGCTGATCAGATCCGCTCGGCCAACAGCCCGCGTCTGGATGAATGCCACCCGATGCGCGATGATCTGGCTGCCTACATGGCGCTGATCAAGCGACATCAGGTCGAAGACCTGCGCCGGGCGCTGAGTCAGGCGGCGCTGCGACTTGGCTTGGATCGCTTTGTCCGCGAAGTTGCCGCGCCGCTCAATGCGCTGGTTGGCGATGCCTGGGCGCGCAATCAGTTTGAGATTTTCGAAGAGCATCTCTACACCGAATCGATGCAAGTGGTGCTGCGCAACGCCATCAGCAACATCCCGGGGCCAGGGCGCTCGCCGCGGGTTTTGCTCACCACCTTCCCGCAAGAACCCCATGGCCTGGGTTTATTGATGGCCGAAGCGATGCTCGCGCTTGAGGGCTGTCGCTGCCTGTCGCTGGGTGTGCAAACGCCGATTTACGACATCACCATGGCTGCCGCCGCCCAGCGCGCCGACATTGTCGCGCTGTCTTTTTCTGCGAGCATGAACCCGAACCATGTGCTCGACGGGCTGGCGGAATTGCGGGCCAAGCTGGCGCAGGATGTCGCGATATGGGCAGGCGGTCAGTGCCCGATCCTTGTTCGGCGACCCCCTCCGGATGTGCGGGTTTTCTCAGACCTGGCAGGCATCCATGTCGCCTTGAGCGAGTGGCGCGCTGTGCATTTGGTTGATTGAACAAGCGCGCACCAGCGGACTTGGGGAAACGAGCAACACCGGACTCAGGCCCGGTCGTGGACGTCGCCCCGGCTCCTCATGCAATCGCCTTGGTGCTTGGCGATCAGCTCGATCTTGATTCGCCGGTTTTGCAAGCTTGCAAGGATGTGTTGATGGTCGAAGCGGCCGATGAGTCGCTTCGCATTCAAAGCCACCGCGCGCGTACCGTTCTTTTTTTGAGTGCGATGCGGCATTTCGCTGATGCGCTTCGCCAGCGTGGCTTTGTGGTGCACTACCGAAAGCTTGAGGAGGGGCATGATGCCCCGCTGGTGGATCAAATCCTGTCGATGCTCAAAGCGATGCCGCCAGCAAGCCTTCGTGTGCTTGAGCCCGGGGAGTGGGCTATCGAGCAAGCGCTCATTGCCGGTTGTAAGGCTCAGGGCCGAGCCTTGGAGCTGATCGAAGACCCCCATGCGCTGTGTTCGCGAAAAGACTTTGCACGCTATGCGGCCAAGCGGTCCCGCCTGCGCATGGAGTACTTTTACCGAGATATGCGCCAGCGCCATCGGGTGCTTATGGATGCAGAGGGTCAACCGCTGGGCGGGCAGTGGAACTTTGATACCGAAAATCGCAAAGCCTTCGGTGTACGCGGCCCAAGCGGCCTGCCCCCGCCTGCGCGCTTTGCGCCGGATTCGATCAGCAGCGCGGTGATCGATGCGGTGCAAACAAAACTCGATCGCCTGCCAGGATCGTGTGCGCAGTTTGCCTGGCCAGTCAATCGGGCACAAGCGCTCAAGGCTTTGGATCACTTTATTGAACATGTCCTGCCCCAGTTTGGGCCCTTCCAGGATGCGATGTGGTCAGGCGAACCCTTTCTTTGGCACAGCCTGCTTGCAAGCGCGATGAACATCAAGCTGCTGCGGCCGCTTGAGGTGATCCAAGCAGCCTGCGATGCCTACGCCCGCGATCCACAGCGCTACGCTCTGCCCACCGTTGAAGGCTTTGTGAGGCAGATCCTTGGCTGGCGTGAGTTCATGCGCGGTTTGTACTGGCTTCACATGCCAGCGATGGCGCAGGCAAACCACTTTGATCACCATGGCCAGCTACCGGTTTGGTTCTGGAACGGGCAGTCGCAAATGAATTGCTTGCGACAAACCCTGGAGCAAACCTTCGAGCACGCCTATGCGCATCATATCCAGCGTCTGATGGTGATCGGTAATTTCGCGGTGCTCGCGGGACTCCATCCCAAGGCGGTTGCCGATTGGTTTCATGCGGTTTACGTCGACGCCGTGGACTGGGTCCACTTACCCAACGTGATGGTGATGGCGCTCTATGCCATGGGACCGGAGTTAAGTTCTAAACCGTATATCGCAAGCGGCCAGTACATCGCCCGCATGAGCAATTATTGCAAGACATGCAGCTATCGTCCGGCGCTGCGAGATAGCGACGCTGCTTGTCCCTTCACCGTGTTTTATTGGGACTTTTTGCAAAGGCACCAGGCAAGCCTCGAAAAAAACCCCCGTATGTTTCACGCGATCCGCCAGCTTAAGGCGATGTCACCCCCGCAGCTGGCAAAAAACGCGCAACAGGCGCAGCGCTATCGCGAAAGGATCGAGCAGCTCTAGCGCTGATCTGCCTCGGTGCAAATCGCAAGCAGCACAGCGCTGTAGCCATGGAGCTGGTTTTGATGGATTTCGCCATTGGCCTGAAAACCGATCATGAGCGGCGCCTGCAGGTAATGCTGAACCCACTGGCCCTCGAGCCCGGCCCGGCCAAAGAGATGCTCGCCGCGAGCCAGGCAACTCACATAAATCAGCGCCAGTATTTTTTGCCCTGCTTCTTCAATCGACTCGCGAAGCGCGGTGCAGCTGGCGACCAAATCGTCACGCGCCGTTTGCGGATCACGGGTGCAAAAACGCAGGGACCATCCAACCTCAGCTTGTCCGGCAATGGCGATGCTGCCGTTGGAGGGGTCGATGCCCAAAAGATTACGAACAAGTCCTGGTTGATCAAGACGTTCGGGGTCTGCGATTTCAACCAGCAGTCCGCCTTGCAGCTTTTCCTTGGGCAAGGATTGAAGGACCTTTTGCCGGGTCCCTGCATGGTCGCTTTCTTGCGCAACCCCGAGCTCTTGCAGCAATACGTCCATCGCCGGCCGATCATCAATATGGCGAACAAGATGCCTGTCGCTTTTGGTGATGTGGTGTCGGGTGCCGATCGGGCGACATCCTTGGCTGAAGGCCTGGCGCACCCCGGCGCTTTGCCGAAACACCACGCCGGAAAGTCCGCCATGAAACACCTCGTTGGCCAATTGCGGCAGCTCAGCGTCCAGTCCGCTGCAAATCCCGCCATGGCAAGGCGCTTGTTCGTGGCGCTGGCTCAAGGCATCAAGCAGCTCACCCAGATCGCTAAGCTGTGGGTCGGCGTGGACAAAAATGGTGCTTGCAGGCGATGGGTTGACTCCCGGAGCGACCTTCGGACGCCGACCTGAAAAAACCTCAAAACTGTCGCTTGGCATCGCGCCTACCATCAGTGCCAACGCCGGTTCATGCCGGTATTCGGCCGACCCTGCAAGCACGCATTCGCTGCAGCAGCCAATCCAGTTTGTAATGCCGGTGCGCTCGATGACATGGCGCAAAAGCGCCTCTGCCTCGGTGGCAAACGAAGGCGTGAAGTAAAGCCAGGCCAGCCAACGCAGCGGCGCATTCTGATGCTGCACCAAGCCAGCCCTGTGTTGATGTTGTTGAAACCAAGGCTCAATTTGCGCCAAAGCGAGCTCGCAGGCCATCCGCCAGTCGTAGTGCGTGGCGTGGCCAAGCGCAAAGCCAGGGTTGATTTGCCCGTCCTTCACGAAGACGCCTTCGGATCGGCCGGTGAAGACAAGGTTGCCCTGGAACTTCGTCTATTTTGCGGCTTTTGCTTCGGCGGCCGCTCAGCGTCGGGCGAGGGCGCTTGTTTTGAGCTTGAGCCGGGTTCCTGATTGGCTTGCCTGCCGCGATCGCCTTTGCCAGGGACGTGATCGGATGTTGGCGAGGCGGCAAGACTTGCATGGCTTGCGAGTTGCTCAAACTGTTTTTGAAGAAATGCCCACCACTGCGTGGCTTGTTCCAGTCCCGGATGCTCGGTCTGTGGTTTTTGTGCCTCGTTCAAATCGGCCGCTTCGGGCATGGAAGGCGGTGTTTGGCTCAAGCTGTCCTGGGACCGAGGCGCTTGCGCTGGCGCGCTGGCTGCGGCCCTGTGTTGATCCATCATGGCGTGCAAGCTCGCGATCCCGGTGCGCTGAATCTCCAGACCCTGAATGGTGCTGCGCAAGAGGTTTTGGTTGATCGCAAGCCATTGTTCGACCGCTTTCAAGTCCTTGATACGCCGGTCGAGTTCCTCGAGATCCAGGGTGGGCGCCATCGGCGAATTCATGTAGGTGGACCACATCGTCTGCATCCAGGCAAGCCCCTGGCTCATGTCGGCAAAGGGCTGTCCCGGGCCTTGTGTGCCCGCGGACCCGCTGCCGGGCATTTGGAAGCTTTTCTCGGTCATGGATGGTTTTGCAAGACCTGCTGATCCAGGGTGCCGAAGACATTCTCAGACCGGGCATCGAGCACTTCAATCCGGATGCGCTCGCCAAAGTGCAAATACGCGGTGTTGGGCAGGCCCTGATCCATGATTTCAAGCGCACGGATTTCGGCGATACAACTGTAGCCGCGACTGCGATCGCGATTGGATACGGTGCCAGATCCAATGATCGACCCGGCTCGCAAGCGTCTGGTTTTTGCGGCGTGTTCGATCAACTGGGGAAAGCCAAAGACCATATCCTCGCCGGCCTGCGGTTGGCCAACCAAGGTTTCGTTCCGGTAGCTGCGCACCGGCAGGTGCATCCGCTCACCGTCCCATGCCGCACCCAGCTCATCAGGGGTCACTGCCAATGGCGCAAAGGCGGTTGCCGGCTTGGACTGGTAAAACCCGAAACCTTTGGCCAGCTCATCCGGAACAAGATGGCGCAGACTCCAGTCATTGGCAAGCATCAGCAAGCGGATATGACCGCTGGCCTCGCTCTGGCTGCATTGCATCGGGACGTCGTCAACAATGATCGCCACTTCGGCCTCAAAGTCGATGCCCCATTGCTCGCTGGCAAACAAAGCCGGGCGACAAGGTCCGATGAAGTCGTCGCTGCCGCCCTGATACATCAGCGGTTCCTGCCAGAAACGCTCGGGCATCTCAGCCTGTCTCGACCGACGCAGCAGTTCCACATGGTTGACGTAGGCAGAGCCATCGGCCCATTGATAGGCCCTGGGTAAGGGCGCAAGGCATTGATGCGGGTCAAAGCGAAAGGCCTGGGCAGCTTTGCCCTGGTTAAGGGCATCGTAGAGGTCGGCGAGCTGGGGCGCGAGAAACTGCCAGTCATCAAGAACGCTTTGAAGTCGTGGCGCAATATCGCCAGCCAGATGGGCAAGCTGCAGATCACGCGACACCACGATCAGCTGACCGTCCCGGGTGCCATCGTCCAGTGTGCCTAGCTTCATCGGGCTCCTTCAAGGGCTGTCCATGCGGCAGCTGCGGTGATGGGATAAAAACGTTGGCTTTAAGCTGTGGGGTGAAGGCAAGCGCTGTCGTTCCCCCGAGAGCTAAGATACCATGGGGTTATGCCTAGTATTGAACAACTGCGCAGCCTGCTAAGCCGCTGCAAGATCGTCGCTGTGGTCGGTATCAGTGAGCAGTGGCATCGACCCAGCTACTTCGTGGGCAAGTACCTGCTTGAACATGGTTTTCAGGTGGTTCCTGTCAATCCACGCTACGCCGAAGTGCTTGGGCAGCGCTGTTATCCCGATCTGCTCAGCATCCCCTTTGCTGTCGACATGGTCGATGTGTTTCGCCGCAGCGAAGAGATGGTGCCGATCGCCGAACAGGCAGCCGCAATCGGTGCCAAGGTCTTTTGGCAGCAGCTGGGCCTTTGCAATCAGACTGCCGCGGATTATGTGGCAGCGCGCGGCCTGGACTCGGTGATGGACCGTTGCGTCAAAATCGAACATGCGCGACTTTTCGGAGGCCTCAACTGGATGGGGGTCAACACCGGAATGATTTCGGCCAAGCGTCCGAAGCAGCTGCCTTATTAGCCTATGTTTTGGGCAATGATTGTTTGCACATCAAAGCTTGCGCCATGACTCAAGAAAAAACCCAACGCGATCGCGACTTCGGCTTCGAAACCCTATGCCTGCATGCCGGACAGTTACCTGACCCCAGTACGGGAGCACGCGCAGCGCCGATTTATCAGACTACCTCCTATGTTTTCGACTCAGCCGAACACGCAGCATCGCTCTTTAATTTGCAAACCTTCGGCCATGTTTATGCGCGTTTATCCAATCCCACGGTTGCACTTTTTGAAGAACGTGTAGCAGCCCTCGAAGCCGGACGTGCTGCGCTATCGGCAGCAAGTGGCATGGCTGCAGAAATGCTCGCTATGCTCAGCTTATGCAAGCAGGGCGACCATATCGTGGCCGCGCGCACGCTTTATGGCGGCACCTATTCGCAGTTTGCGGTCACCTTTGCTCGATTCGGGATCAGCTGCAGCTTTGTTGAGCCCGATCATGCCGACAATTTCGAACAGGCCATTCAAAGCAATACCAAAGCGATATTTGCCGAATCGCTTGCAAATCCCCGCTTAAACGTTATTGATATCGAAGCGATTGCAGCGATTGCCCGCAGACACGGCATCCCGCTTGTGATCGACAACACCCTTGCCTCGCCTTATTTGTGCCAACCGCTTCAACATGGCGCGGATATCGTCGTTCATTCGGCAACCAAGTACCTCGGCGGCCACGGAACAACCATGGGCGGTGTGGTGGTCGAATCAGGACGTTTTCCCTGGGATAACGGGAAATTTCCGGATATGACGCAGCCTAGTGAGGGTTATCACGGCGTTCGTTTTTTTGAAACATTTGGTGATTTCGCCTTCACCATGAAGGCGCGCTTTGAGACCGCGCGCACGCTTGGGCCAACGCTTTCGCCGCTCAGCGCATGGCTGCTTTTGCAGGGCATCGAGACGCTTGCTATACGCATGGACCGGATCTGCGCCAATGCAAGGGCCATCGCAGAATTTTTGCAGTCGCATCGCCGGGTGGCCTGGGTCAATTACCCAGGCCTTCCCTCAAGCCCCTACCATGCGCTGAGCAAGCGCTACATGCCAAAAGCTGCAGGCGGGATTTTGTGTTTTGGTGTGGAGGGAGGCGCCAAAGCCGGCGAAGCATTTATCAATGCTGCACGCTTCATGAGCCATCTTGCAAACGTCGGCGATGCGCGCAGCCTGATCATTCATCCGGCTTCAACAACGCATCGACAATTAAACCCGCAGCAACAGCTTGAAGCTGGCGTGAGCGCCGATCTGATCCGCATGTCGGTGGGTCTGGAAAGCCTTGATGATTTGCTGTGGGATCTGGATCAGGCGCTTGAAGCAAGCATGCCTTAAGCGCCGCAAGGCCTCGTTTCTGCGCTTCAAGCGAGCCTTGCTGACAAATTCAGGGTCACGCGCTGTTGTTTGAAGTCAGCGCGAGCTGGGCCCACATCGCTTGGTCGCGTTCGGCGGTCCAGATTCTTGGATGCTCGATGCCACTTGCCTCATCGTAGGCCCGCGATACATCAAAGGGCATGCAATGTTCATAAATCGGGACCGTTCCAAAAATCGGATCCATACGGCTTTTTGTCAAATCGAAGGCCTCTTTCAAACTCATGCCCTGAGCAACCGCTTCTTTGGCGCTGTCAAAAAGCAGCTGAACCCAGCGCCTTGTGTAGTCAATGGCTTTGTGGCAATCCGCTTCGGTTTGCATCGCCTCACCGCGGCCGGGCATCAGTTTTTCAGGCTTGAGCGCAGCCAGCGCAGCAAGGGTTTCAGGCCACTGACTCAAATGCGCGTCGCCGGTGTAAACGCCGGCTTCAAACTCGACCAGGTCACCGGAAAACAAGACGCGCTGCGACGGAATCCAGACCACGCTGTCGCCTTTGGTGTGGCCCGGACCAAGGTGCAGCACTTGCACCTCCAGGTCACCGAGCATGATGCACAAGCGGTGGTCAAAAATCAGGGAGGGCCAGGTCAGACCCGGGATCGATTCGCGGCCTCGGAAAAGACGCGGAAAACGTTCGATTTCAGATTGCATGTCCTGGGCGCCGCGTTCAACAATCAGATCGTAGGTCGCGCGTGAGGCGATGATCGCTTGCGCGCCTTCGGCCTCATAGGCTGAGGCACCGAGTACACGTACCGCGTGATAATGGCTTAGCACCACATATTTGATCGGCTTATCGGTGATGCTGCGGATCCGAGCAATCAGGTCTTGGGCCATCGTCGGCGTGGCAGTGGTGTCAATCACCATGGCGGCATCCCTGCCGATAATCACCCCGGAATTGGGGTCGCCCTGCGCGGTGTAGGCCCAGGCGTTTTCAGATAACTGTGTAAAGCTGATCACCTTATCGTCAAGATCGGCCTGCGAAGCGAAAGCTGCGGTCATAAAGCGACTCCTTGAAAAAATCACAAAACCTGAGGGCGTGGATGCAAGCAGGCAGCCAGTCTGAGGATGCCCAACCGATAGGATCTAGGCGGATTCATCCGGTGATGACAAACAGCCATACAGCCGAGGAATCCGGCTATCACGAAGAGCGGTATGAAACTTGCTGCAAGCTTGCCACTTTCGCTTCAAGTGCGCCACGCCAGAGGGTGAGCAATTCTGCAGCAAAAGCTTCTCGCGACATCGTGCCTTGGGCTCGCCACCAGGTGAAGCTGAAGTTAAGCATCCCGAGCAGGCTCATGCTTGTCACGCCCAGATGCGGGCAGCCTTCAAGAGCGGGGTAGTCCTTGATCATTGCCTGCTGGAAGTGCTTCACAATTTGACGCTCGATGCAGCGAATCTGCTCGCGCTGGGCACAAGGCAGGTGATGAACATCATGCAGCAAGGCCTTGTGGTAGTGGGCTGCATCAGCGTAGGCCTGCACAAACTGCGTGATCAACGGCTCGAGGCATCGGTCGGCTGAAGACTGCAGACACAGGCGGGCAAGCGATTCGAGCTCATTGGTATAACGATCTAGTGCGTGAAACAGTAAGTCGTCTTTAGCTTGAAAGTAGTGGTAAAGCGTGGCCTTTGAAACCGAGCAGGCTTGCGCAATCGCAGCCATGCTGGCCGAAGCGTAATCGCTGACGGCAAACAAGCGTACCGCCTGCTCGGCAAGCCGATCGCGTTGAAGCTCAAACTCGCTGCTGCGAATTCTTGCCACGGGGCTAGCCTTGGTCTTGGGTGCAGCGCGCAGGGTTAGCGTTCATCAAAACTCAGAATGACCTGATCGCTTAGCGGATGCGCCTGGCAGGTCAGCACAAACCCTTGGGCAATTTCATCATCGCGCAAGGTATAGTTTTTATCCATTTGCACCTTGCCAGCCATGACTTTTGCGCGGCAAGTGCAGCAAACCGCTGCCTGGCATGCAAAAGGCAGCGGCATGCCCACTGACAGACCCATTTGTAAAATACTTGGGCCTTGACGCGGCACTGCAAGCTTGCGCGCTTTACCGTCGATGTTGATTGTTACGCTGCAATGATCTGCAGGCGCTTGGAAATGGTCGGTTTTCGGCATCGGGGCCGGCACGCTGCCCGCGCCCGAAACGGCACTGCCAAAACGCTCCATGAGTATTTTTGAACGATCGACCCTGGCTTCGATCAAGGCCGCTTGCGCTGCAAGCATCATCGGCTCGGGTCCGCAAAGATAGGCCACTGATACACCCGCGGGCGCAATCAGTGTTTTCAAAAGTTGAGCACACTTGGCCTGATCGAGCAGACCGTTATGAAGCTCCAAATCGCCTTCCTCTTCCGAGAGCACATGAATCAGTTGAAATCGGTCCATGTATTGGTTTTTGAGGTCCTCGAGCGCTTCAAAAAACATGATGCTCTGCCGATGCCGGTTACCGTACACCAGCGAAAAGCGACAGCTGGGTTCGCTCATCAGTCGCGTTTGTAGGATCGAAAGAATCGGCGTGATTCCCGATCCGCCCGCAAAGGCAAGGTGGTGGCGACTTCGTGGCAGCTTCAAACCATTGTGGCTTGCCTCGATCGCTTGGGCCGGCGTCAATTGCGCCGCTGTCGCATGTCGAGCAGCTGCTTGCCCGGTCGGCGGGGGCGGCACGAAGCGACCATCGGGGGTCATCACAGCAAGGCTTGACCCAGGATGTAAATGGTCTCGCGCCCAGTTTGAAAAACGTCCCTTGGCAATCGCACGAATACCGATACTGAAGATTGACGTTTGATGATAGCGATGAACCGAAGAACAAATCGAGTAGTTACGCCGCAAGAGTTCGCCATCGACTTCGGCTTCGAGCGCAACGAACTGCCCCTCCTGAAAGATATAGTCGCTATAAAGTTCAGGAGGTACAGCGAAGCTAAGGCAAATACTGTCTTGCGTAGGCTCGCTTCGCTCAAGCACGCGCAGGCGGTGCAGACGCGGACGCGATCGGCTCGCAGCCCTCGATGTTTCGTTTTCAATGGCAGAAATCATGGTGTCGTCGCTGCCCGGCCAAGCTCATCCAAAAGTGCTCAGTAAGGCTTAAAGTAATCAAAGGGTTCCCGGCACGCCAGGCATCGATAAAGCGCTTTGCAGGCGGTTGAACCGAACTCACTCAAGCGCTCGACGCTTGTGGCGTCGCAGCGCGGACACTGCGCTTGCATGATCGGGTTCAGTGGCCTGAGCGGAAAGACGCGACTTGCCTCATTCGCGCCGCTTAGGCAGGCCGCTGGCGGGGCAATGCCGTAGGCTTTCAGTTTGAGACGACCCTGCGCAGAGATCCAGTCGCTTGTCCAGGCAGGTGCATAGCGCAACTGCACCCGACCCTCATGTTCGCCAGCTTTTTCCAGCAAAGCGAGAATGTCATCACGAATGACTTCGGTTGCCGGGCATCCGCTGTAGGTGGGCGTGATGCTGACAACGACGCGGCCCGCTTCGCGATGAAACCCTCGCACGATACCCAAATCGCCCAGGCTGATCACCGGTATCTCTGGGTCGGGTAGCGCCTCGATGGCCTCAAGCAGGGTCTGGTCGTGACTGGCCTTGTCCATTTTTTCAGGTTTCTCGTCAAAAAGCGCTCGTTGACCCTCAAGGCTTACCAAGACACGCCCGGGTGGGCTCGCGCCACCGATTGCATGTCATTGAGCAAGATACTGAGATGTTCGCCATGCACGCCAAAACGACCCCGGGTTTGTAACTGGCTCGGTGCCGGTTTGCGCAAGTTGGCACGCCGTAACAAGGGGTCAATGAACCCGAGCCAGTTCTCGCGCAGCATGAGCGCCAGACTTGCAGCCTCGTGTTGCAAGGTCTCGGCATCTTCGGTGGCGGCATCGGGCAACTGATCAAGGGTCTTGAGGCTATGCCGAAGCACTACGGCATCGATTGCGTCAAACATGAACCATTCATTCGTATAGGGAAAGTATTGATCCAGCGCGGCTTGCATTCTTTGGTTTGAAAGCTCGGTGCCGTCACCGAGTCGCTGGGTCCAGTCACTAGCATGACGCCAGTGGTAGCGTGTTTCCTTGATGGCCTTCATCGCAATGCCTGCGAGCACTTCGTCGTCAGACTCAGCGAGCATCGGCCACAAGACCAGCATATAAGCACTGAAAAGCGTTTGTCGAAGGATGGTGAAGGCGTAGTCGCCGGCTGCACCGCGCGCTGCATGCACCCCGCTATTGGGCAATTCAAGCGCTGTGACGTTGCGAAATTCGTTTGCATCGCGCCAAAAAGCCAGCGCATCTTCCTCGCGCGGCGGCTGCATACCTGCACCCGCGTGGTTCAGTAGCATGCGTGCTTGCCCGAGCAAATCAAGCGCGATGTTGGTTAGTGCGATATCTTCTTCAAGTTCAGGACCGTGTCCGGTCCACTCACTGAGTCGCTGACTGAGGATGAGCGCGTTATCGCCTAGCCTTAACAAGAACTCGACCGGTGCGCGTGTTGGGGCGGACGCAATCGCTCTTGGTTCCATTACATATGATCGACTGCGTCAGGCAGTCGATAAAAGCTCGGGTGGCGATAAACCTTATCGGCCATCGGATCAAAAAATGACGATCTATCCTCGGCATGCGAAGCGGTAATCGCATTTGAGGGTACGACCCAGATCGACACGGCCTCTTGCCTTCGGGTGTAGACATCGCGGGCCATGTTCAGCGCCTGCCGCGCGTCAGTCGCATGCAGAGATCCGCAGTGTTTGTGCTCAAGCCCTTGGCGATGTCGCACAAACACCTCCCACAGCGGCCAAGGCTCCTGGCCCGGGGCTTGCTGGTCGTCCAGGCTTGGTTCACCGGACTGTGCAGGCTGCGCCGATGTGCTTTGTTGATCGGACGAGCCTGCCGGCGCCGACGGGCTTTGTTGATCGGCTAGGCTAGGCTGCATCCTGCCGCCTCGTCTCGATACTGCCTTGGGCTGCATGGTTGCCTTGTGCCCGCTTTTTCGCGTAGGCCTGCGCGGCTTCCCGAACCCATTTGCCTTGTTCATGGGCAAAGCGCCGGGTGTTCAAGCGTTCGCGGTTGCAAGGCCCGTCGCCTTGCACCACCTGCCAGAACTCGTCCCAGTGAATCGGACCGCTTTGCCAGTGGCCGCTTGCCTCGTCAAAGCGCAAGTCCGGATCTGGAATGCTCAGCCCAAGCAATTGGGCCTGAGGGACGGTGGCGTCGAGAAACTGCTGGCGCAAGTCGTCGTTGGAAATTCGCTTGATGCCCCATTGCATCGTTTGCGCTGAATGCACCGACGCGGAATCAGGCGGGCCAAACATCATCAAGACCGGCCACCACCATCGATTGAAGGATTCCTGAGCCATTTGTTTTTGTGCTTCGCTGCCACGGCATAAGGCAAGCATCAGTTCAAAACCCTGGCGCTGGTGAAAGGATTCTTCTTTACAAATTCTGATCATGGCTCTTGCATACGGGCCGTAGCTGCATCGGCAAAGCGGGACCTGGTTCATGATCGCTGCGCCGTCGACCAGCCAACCGATGCAGCCCACGTCGGCCCAGCTAAGGGTCGGGTAGTTGAAAATACTCGAGTACTTGGCGCGCCCGGCAAGCAAGGCGTCCACCATTTCGGCGCGCGAGCTTCCCAGGGTTTCAGCGGCGCTGTAAAGATACAGTCCGTGCCCCGCTTCGTCTTGCACCTTCGCGAGCAAAATCGCTTTCCGTCGCAGGCTCGGCGCGCGCGTAATCCAGTTGCCTTCCGGCAGCATGCCGACGATTTCGGAGTGAGCATGCTGGGAGATCTGGCGAAGCAGGGTTTTCCGATAGGCCTCAGGCATCCAGTCTTGGGCTTCGATTTTTTGGTCGGCGGCGATCCGTTGATCGAAAAGCTCATGGGCGGTCTGACTGCTCACAGTGCTAGATGTCTGCGCTGTGGGCTCCTGTGATCTAGGCCTGGGTTGATGACTCGATTCGATATCAATTGCTTGGGTATACATTGTGGTTTGACCGGGCGTGCAAGCGTAGTGCGGCAAAGTACATGAAATGTGCCAAGGTCTATGTGGCGTGACCAAGTATATTGGCCGACCGGCCGGTTAGTCAATCATGGGCTGTTGTGCAGCCCATCTTATGCAGCCCATCTTGTAAAGCCTATCTCGTGCAGAATATCTTGTGCAGCCAATCTTATGCAGCCTATCAACACCGACCGGCGCGAAGCAGGCCACAGCGGTTTTCCCTCAGAGGCTTTGTTCGCTACGAAGCGGGCCGCCCCGGGCGCCGGTTTGACACCGTTAGCCCGTCAAGCCATAATCCGAGGTTCCCTGGAGGGGTGCCCGAGTGGCTAAAGGGGGCAGACTGTAAATCTGTTGGCTTACGCCTACGTTGGTTCGAATCCAACCTCCTCCACCAAGGTCTGCCCTGCTTGCCTTGTTTTGCAGAGGCGGTCTGCGCTAAAGGATGGATGGTTGCTGAATGATGTGACTGCGGTGTGGCTGCGGATGTTACTGCTAGCTGTTGCTTAGAGTGAGCGCGGGTGTAGCTCAATGGTAGAGCAGAAGCCTTCCAAGCTTACGACGAGGGTTCGATTCCCTTCACCCGCTCCAAGCAGGCTTTCATGTTGTGTGAAGAGTTTTGCCCATGTGGCTCAGTGGTAGAGCACTCCCTTGGTAAGGGAGAGGTCACGCGTTCGATCCGCGTCATGGGCACCAAGTATCGAAGCCGAATGCGGCATGGTTCGGCGGCTCGGTGGTGTTTTTCTTTGTCTACAGCCGGCCAAGGGGCTGGCGGTCTGGGAGTGCGTGATGGCGAAAGGCAAGTTTGAGCGGACCAAGCCGCATGTGAATGTGGGGACGATTGGTCACGTGGATCATGGCAAGACGACGTTGACGGCGGCGATCACGACGGTGCTGTCATCGAAGTTTGGTGGTGAGGCGAAGGCCTACGACCAGATTGATGCGGCGCCGGAGGAAAAGGCGCGTGGGATCACGATTAACACCGCGCACGTGGAGTATGAGACCAAGGCGAGGCACTATGCGCATGTGGACTGCCCGGGTCACGCTGACTATGTGAAGAACATGATCACGGGTGCGGCGCAGATGGATGGCGCGATTTTGGTGGTGTCGGCCGCTGATGGGCCGATGCCGCAAACGCGCGAGCATATTTTGTTGGCGCGCCAGGTTGGGGTTCCGTACATCATTGTGTTCATGAACAAGTGCGACATGGTCGATGATGAGGAGTTGCTGGAGTTGGTGGAGATGGAGGTGCGGGAGCTTTTGTCGAAGTATGAGTTTCCGGGCGATGACACGCCGATTGTGAAGGGGTCGGCGAAGCTGGCCCTGGAGGGCGATAAGGGGGAGCTGGGGGAGGTGGCGATTTTGGCTTTGGCCGATGCGCTCGATAGCTACATTCCGGAGCCGCAGCGTGCGATCGATGGGACGTTTTTGATGCCGATTGAGGATGTGTTTTCGATTTCGGGTCGAGGCACGGTGGTGACGGGCCGGGTGGAGCGCGGGATTGTGAAGGTGGGCGAAGAGGTGGAGATTGTGGGCTTGAAGGCCACGGTGAAGACGACGGTGACTGGGGTGGAGATGTTCCGCAAGTTGCTCGATCAGGGGCAGGCCGGGGATAACGTTGGGGTGTTGTTGCGCGGCACCAAGCGCGAGGATGTGGAGCGCGGCCAGGTGTTGGCCAAGCCGGGGACGATCAAGCCGCACATGAAGTTTGAGTGTGAGGTGTATGTGTTGAGCAAGGAAGAGGGAGGGCGGCACACGCCGTTTTTCAACAATTACCGGCCGCAGTTTTACTTTCGCACGACCGATGTGACGGGGGCGGTGACCTTGCCCGAGGGCACGGAGATGGTGATGCCTGGGGATAATGTGAAGATGACGGTGGCCTTGATTGCGCCGATTGCGATGGAGCAGGGCTTGCGCTTTGCCATCCGCGAGGGTGGTCGCACCGTCGGTGCAGGCGTGGTCGCGAAAATTCTTGATTGATGGTGCTGATTGCTGGTCCGCAAGCCTGGGTTGCGGCTCGCAGTCGGTTGAAGCGGGATCTCTAGGGGCATAGCTCAATTGGCAGAGCGGCGGTCTCCAAAACCGCAGGTTGGGGGTTCGATTCCCTCTGCCCCTGCCAGACATCCTTCCGGGCGTCGTTTGATCGATCGGGATGGTCTTCAAAAAGGTTAGGTGGATCGGATCGTGGCAAGTCAGCAAGAGGAGTTAAAGCCGGGGTCGGTCGATCACGCCAAACTGATTGCTGCAGTCTGTTGTGTGTTGGCCGGACTGCTAGGCTTTTATTGGCTTTCCTCGCAAGCGCTGGCGGTGCGGATTTTGGTGGTGATCGTCGGGTTTTTGGCCGCTGCAGGCGCTGCTTACAGTTCGGTGCAAGGCCAGCAGTTTTTGCGGTTTACCAAAGAAGCTTGGTCGGAGACGCGTCGGGTGGTCTGGCCCGATCGCAAGGAAACGGTCCAGATGACGCTCACCGTGTTTGGCTTTGTTGTAATCGCGGCCTTGTTTTTATGGATCGTTGACAAATCGCTCGAGTGGATTTTGTACGGTCTGATCCTGGGGTGGAAAAGTTGATGAGCAAGCGGTGGTATGTGGTCCATGCTTATTCCGGCATGGAAAAGAGCGTCGGACGTGCCATCCAGGAGCGGATTGATCGGTCTGGCATGCAAGACTGCTTCGGGCGTATTCTGGTGCCGACCGAAGAAGTGGTTGAGATGAAAAACGGCCAGCGCACGATTTCCGAGCGGCGTTTCTTCCCTGGCTATGTGTTTGTGGAAATGGAACTGACCGACGAGTCCTGGCACTTGGTGAAGAACACCAACAAAGTGACAGGCTTTGTGGGTGGCAGCGGGCATCGACCCACCCCGATTCCTGAAAAGGATGTGGAAAAAATCCTGGCCCAGATTCAAGAGGGCGTTGAAAAACCCCGTCCGAAGGTTTTGTTTGAAGTCGGCGAAATGGTGCGTGTCAAAGATGGGCCGTTTACCGATTTCAACGGCAGTGTTGAAGAGGTGAACTACGATAAAAGTCGTCTTCGGGTGTCGGTTACGATTTTTGGTCGTGCCACACCTGTAGAGCTTGAGTTCGGTCAGGTTGAAAAACTTTGATCGGTCTTGTCTGAGGAGCAGCAGTAGGCAAATCCCTGGCAGTTTCAGATCCGTCTGACGCTTGCGGTTTTGGGAAGTGCCGAACCTGCGTTTGAACTCGTAAAGGAGAGCCGTTATGGCAAAGAAAGTCGTTGGTTATGTCAAGCTGCAGGTACCTGCAGGCAAAGCGAATCCCTCGCCCCCGATCGGTCCGGCGCTTGGTCAGCGCGGTTTGAACATCATGGAGTTTTGCAAGGCTTTTAATGCCCAAACGCAGGGCATGGAGCCGGGACTGCCAATCCCCGTGGTCATCACCGCGTTTGCCGATAAAAGCTTCACCTTCGTGATGAAGACGCCGCCGGCAAGCATTCTGATCAAAAAAGCCGCCAAGATCGACAGAGGTTCGCCAAGGCCGCACAGCGAAAAGGTCGGCAAGATTAGCCGAGCTCAGGTTGAAGAGATCGCCAAGCTGAAAATGCCGGACCTTAACGCCGCCGATCTTGAAGCCGGCGTCCGTACGATTGCTGGATCCGCGCGCAGCATGGGCATTGTCGTGGAGGGTCTGTGATGGCGCACTTGTCAAAACGTCAAAAAACGCTTCGCGAAAAACTTGACTCTCATAAGCTTTATCCGCTTCCTGATGGTCTTGCGCTGGTCAAGTCATGCGCCACGGCCAAATTCGATGAGTCGATCGATGTCGCTGTCCAACTCGGAATCGATGCGAAAAAGTCTGATCAGCTGGTTCGTGGCTCGGTAGTATTGCCTGCCGGAACTGGAAAATCGGTTCGTGTGGCCGTGTTCACCGGCGGCGCCAAGGCCGAGGAGGCACGCGCGGCCGGGGCAGACATCGTCGGCATGGAAGATCTTGCTGAGCGGGTTAAAGCCGGTCATATCGATTTCGATGTGGTCATTGCGTCGCCCGATGCCATGCGCGTGGTCGGGACCTTGGGCCAGATTCTGGGCCCAAGGGGCTTGATGCCCAATCCGAAAGTCGGCACGGTTACCCCGGATGTGGTGACTGCGGTAAAAAACGCCAAAGCCGGCCAGGTTCAGTACCGAACCGATAAAGCGGGGATCATTCATTGCACCATCGGGCGTGCCTCATTTGCCGAGGACGCGCTCAGCAACAATTTGCGCGCCCTGATCGATGCATTGAATCGCGCCAAGCCAGCCACCTCCAAGGGCGTTTATCTTCGCAAGGTGGCCTTGTCGAGCACGATGGGCGTCGGCGTCAAGCTTGATGTCGCAGCGTTTAGCGCTCAGGCCAAGGCCTGAGCATTTGTAGAGACTTTGGGGTTGCCGTGGGCCAGCCTGGCTGGTTGACGGCAAGTCGTCAAAGACCGCAGGGGGATTTAAGCAGTGCCTCAATTGCCAGAAGGTTTTGGCGCCCTGCGCAGATGGCGGTCCTGAAGCGTGGATGTCACGACAGCGCAATGGTTTTTGCTCGACGAGCTGAGCACTTGCGATGTTTGGGTTCCGATTTCGGTCGCCGTGTCAGCAACGGATGATGGGTGTGATGCCCGGATTCCATTTCAGGAGCTAGACCGTGGGTCTTAACCGAAGTGAAAAGGCAGTCGTGGTCGATAAGGTGAGCGCACAAGTGGCGCAATCCCAGGCGATCATTCTTGCTGAGTACCGTGGTCTGAGTGTGGGGGCCTTGACCGAGCTGCGCAGGCAAGCTCGTGCCGAAGGTGTTTATTTGCGCGTTCTCAAGAACACGCTTGCGCGCCGCGCTGTGTCGGGCACGTCATTTGAGGGCTTGGCCAAAAAAATGGTCGGTCCGCTTATGTACGGAATGTCGTCGGACCCGGTATCGGCTGCCAAGGTCTTGAGTGCCTTTGCCAAGGGTAACGACAAGCTCGTGCTCAAGGCTGGCGCAATGCCCAATTATGTGATGGACGAAAACGGTGTGAAGGCCCTGGCCAACATGCCAAGCCGTGAGGCATTGCTGGCAACCCTCCTGGGGACCCTGCAAGCGCCCGTCGCAAAGTTGGCTCGCACCCTCAACGAAGTACCAGGCAAGTTTGTTCGAACGCTTGCTGCGCTGGAGGAAAAGCGCAAAGAGCCTGTCTGATCCCGATCCTAGTCGATCGCAACACGAAATCGTTATCTCAATTTTTCGGAGTTTTTATTATGTCTAAAGAGCAAATCCTCGACGCCATCGGCGCGATGAGCGTTTTGGAGCTGGCCGATCTCATCAAAATGATTGAGGAGAAGTTCGGCGTGTCGGCGGCTGCTGCCGCCGTGGCTGTTGCTGCACCCACTGGTGCAGCGGCGGCTCCAGTGGTTGAAGAGCAGACCGAGTTCACCGTGTTTCTTGCCGCCATCGGCGAGAAAAAAGTCGAGGTGATCAAGGTGGTTCGTGCCGCTACAGGACTGGGTTTGAAGGAAGCCAAAGACCTGGTCGACAGTGCACCCAAGCCGGTCAAGGAAGGCGTCTCCAAAGCCGATGCCGAAGCACTCAAAAAGCAGCTCGAGGATGCCGGCGCGAAAGTCGAACTCAAATAAGTACCGCTTGTTGCGACTTCAACGCGTGACAACACGCATGCGACAAACCCAAGAGCTCGGGCCATCAGGCCCGGGTCCTTGGGTCTTGTTGTCTTCATGCTTCGTTGCGCAGACTTCCCGAACCATTTCTAGGCATCCGACTCGGTTCAAGCCCTTGGGTTTGCACCAAGAGTCAAATGTCGATGTCTTTGCCCGTTGCCACTGAGGGGATTGTCCATGGCCTATTCGTACACCGAGAAAAAGCGTATCCGCAAAAGTTTTGCCAAGCGGCGCGCCGTGTTGGAAGTGCCTTATTTGCTCGCCACGCAAATCGCGTCTTACACGCACTTTCTTCAAGCCGATATTGCTGCGTCAGCGCGAGAAAACGACGGATTGCAGGCAGCGTTTCGATCTATTTTTCCGATCGTTTCGCACAATGACATGGCAAGACTCGAATTTGTCAGCTACAACCTCGGTTCACCGGCCTTTGACATCAAGGAAAGTCAGCAGCGGGGCCTGTCTTACGTGGCGCCGCTCAGAGCCAAGGTCCGGCTCGTGATCATGGACCGTGAATCGCCCAAGACGGTAAAGGAAATCAAGGAGCAAGAGGTGTACATGGGGGAAATGCCCTTGATGACACCGACTGGCTCGTTTGTGATCAACGGAACCGAGCGGGTGATTGTTTCGCAGCTGCACCGATCGCCAGGGGTGTTTTTTGAGCACGACCGAGGTAAAACCCACAGCTCAGGCAAGCTGCTCTTCTCGGCGAGGATCATTCCTTACCGCGGCTCCTGGCTCGATTTTGAATTTGATCCGAAAGACATTTTGTATTTCCGGGTCGACCGTCGCCGCAAAATGCCGGCGACGATTTTGCTGAAAGCCATCGGGATGACGGCCGAGCAGATTCTGGCCGAGTACTTTGTGTTTGACAGCTTCAGCCTGCAGTCCGAAGGCGCCATGATGACTCTGGTGATTGAGCGTCTGCGCGGCGAAATCGCCCGCTTTGACATCAACGATCGCGATGGAAAATTGATCGTTGCAAAAGACAAGCGCATCACCGCCAAGCACATCCGCGAACTCGACCAGGCAGGCATCAAGCGCATTAGCGTTCCTGATGACTTCTTGCTCGGTCGTACCATCGCCACGAATCTGATTGATGCAGACACCGGCGAGCTGCTCGCAAAGGCCAACGACGAGATTACCGAAGAGTTGCTGGGTAAGCTGCGTGACGCCCGCCTTCACGACTTTCAAACGCTCTACACCAATGACTTGGACCAAGGGCCTTACATCTCTCAGACCTTGCGCATCGACGAAACTGTCGATCAACTCGCAGCAAGGATCGCGATTTATCGCATGATGCGCCCCGGTGAGCCACCGACCGAAGATGCGGTCGAGGCCTTGTTTAACCGCCTTTTTTATAGCGCTGAGACCTACGACTTGTCCAAGGTCGGGCGTATGAAATTCAATCGCCGCGTGGGGCGTGACGAGCTTATCGGCCCGATGACTCTGGTCAATGAGGATGTCCTAGCGGTGATCCGAATTCTTGTCGACCTGCGCAACGGTCGCGGCGAAATCGACGATATCGACCATTTGGGGAACAGACGGGTACGCTGTGTGGGTGAACTGGCAGAAAACCAGTTCCGCGCAGGTCTTGTTCGGGTCGAACGCGCGGTCAAAGAGCGCCTGGGTCAGGCTGAAACCGAAAATCTGATGCCGCATGACCTGATCAATTCAAAGCCGATTTCGGCGGCGATCCGGGAGTTTTTCGGCTCCAGTCAATTGTCCCAGTTTATGGATCAGACCAATCCGCTCTCGGAGATCACGCACAAGCGCAGGGTATCTGCGCTTGGCCCAGGTGGTCTCACCCGCGAGCGGGCTGGCTTTGAAGTGCGCGATGTGCATCCGACGCACTACGGGCGTGTGTGCCCGATCGAAACACCCGAAGGACCGAACATCGGGCTGATCAATTCGCTGGCGCTGTACGCGCGTCTGAACGAATACGGCTTTCTCGAAACCCCGTATCGCAAGGTCGACGATGGCAAAGTCAGCGACGAGATTGAGTTTTTGTCGGCCATCGAAGAGGGGCGCTACGTCATTGCGCAGGCCAATTCTGAAATCGACGAGCAGGGCCGCCTTACCGGTGAACTGGTGTCGATCCGAAAAGGCGGCGAGACCGAGTTGACCTCGCCAGCCAATGTGCAATACATGGACGTGGCACCAAGCCAGATTGTTTCGGTTGCTGCTTCGCTGATTCCTTTTCTTGAGCACGACGACGCAAACCGCGCGCTCATGGGATCAAACATGCAAAGGCAGGCTGTGCCTTGCTTGCGGCCCGAAAAACCGCTGGTCGGCACCGGAATTGAGAGGACTTGTGCAGTTGACTCGGGCACTGTGGTCACCGCGCATCGCGGAGGGCTTGTTGACTACGTGGATGCAAACCGGATTGTGATCCGTGTGAATGACGATGAAACAGTCGCCGGTGAAGTCGGTGTTGATATTTATAACCTGATCAAGTACACCCGTTCGAATCAAAACACCAACATCAATCAACGACCGATTGTTCGACGGGGCGATGTCATTACCCGCGGCGATGTGATTGCCGACGGCGCTTCGACCGATTTGGGCGAGCTGGCGCTTGGGCAAAACATGATGGTCGCCTTCATGCCCTGGAACGGTTATAACTTTGAGGATTCGATTCTGATCTCAGAGCGCGTGGTTTCCGACGATCGCTACACATCGATCCATATTGAAGAACTGTCCGTGCTTGCTCGCGACACCAAGCTTGGCCCTGAGGAAATCACCCGCGACATCTCGAATTTGTCGGAAGGACAGTTATCGCGTCTGGACGATTCGGGAATCGTTTATATCGGCGCCGAGGTCCATGCGGGCGATGTCTTGGTTGGCAAGGTCACCCCCAAAGGCGAAACGCAATTAACGCCTGAGGAAAAACTGCTGCGCGCGATTTTTGGCGAGAAAGCAAGCGATGTCAAAGACACCTCGCTGCGGGTTCCCTCGGGTATGAGTGGTACGGTGATCGATGTGCAAGTCTTCACCCGCGAAGGCATCACCCGCGACAAGCGCGCACAGTCGATCATCGATGACGAACTCAAGCGCTTTCGCCTCGACCTCAATGATCAGTTGCGTATTGTTGAAAACGACAGCTTTGCGCGTATCGAGCGCTTGCTGGTCGGAAAGTCGGTCAATGGCGGACCCAAGAAACTGGCCAAGGGTGCGCTGGTCAGCGAGGCTTATCTTGCTGATTTAGAGCGTTATCACTGGTTTGATATTCGCCTTGAAGATGAATCGGCTGCAAGCCAGCTCGAACTTCTCAAGGAATCAATCGAACAAAAGCGCCATCAGTTCGATCTGGCTTATGAAGAAAAGCGCAAAAAGCTCACGCAAGGCGATGAGTTGCCACCCGGCGTCTTAAAAATGGTCAAGGTCTACCTGGCTGTGAAACGGCGACTGCAGCCGGGTGACAAGATGGCCGGGCGCCATGGCAACAAGGGCGTGGTATCACGTATCGTTCCTGTGGAAGATATGCCCTTCATGGCCGATGGCACACCGGTTGATATCGTGCTCAATCCGCTTGGGGTGCCTTCGCGCATGAACGTCGGCCAGATTCTGGAAACCCACCTGGGTTGGGCGGCCAAAGGCATCGGATTGCGAATCGGCAAGTTGCTTCAGCAGCAAGCGAGCGCCCATGAGCTGCGCGAAAAGCTTGAAGGGCTCTATAACCTGCACGGCCAGAAGGCGCGGATCGATGCCTTGAGCGATGATGAATTGCTCGAGTTGGCCGGCAACCTGGCCAAGGGAGTTCCGTTTGCGACTCCGGTTTTTGACGGTGCATCCGAAGAAGAAATCCGTGCCATGCTCGATCTGGCCTACCCGTCCGATGATCCGCACACCGAAATGCTGAAGTTCAACAAAACCAAGACACAGGTCACGCTGCACGATGGGCGCACAGGCGATGCATTCGACCGCCGGGTGACGGTTGGCTTCATGCATATGCTCAAGCTTCACCACCTGGTCGATGACAAGATGCATGCGCGTTCAACAGGACCTTACTCCTTGGTGACCCAGCAGCCTTTGGGTGGAAAAGCGCAGTTTGGCGGTCAGCGCTTTGGCGAGATGGAGGTTTGGGCGCTGGAAGCTTACGGGGCCTCTTACACCTTGCAGGAAATGCTGACTGTGAAATCGGACGATGTGAATGGTCGTACCAAAGTTTACGAGAACCTGGTCAAGGGCGAGCATGCCATTGATGCAGGAATGCCCGAGTCCTTCAATGTGTTGGTGAAGGAAATTCGCTCGCTTGGGATCGATATCGATCTTGAGCGCAACTGATCCGGTATTTGCCGAGGAGAATCACCATGGGGAATGCATTACTCGACTTGTTTAAGCAGGTTCAGGAAGACGAACATTTCGATGCGATCCGCATCGGCCTGGCCTCGCCGGACAAGATCCGATCCTGGTCCTACGGCGAGGTCAAAAAGCCGGAAACGATCAACTATCGGACTTTTAAGCCTGAGCGTGACGGTTTGTTTTGCGCCAAGATTTTTGGGCCGATCAAAGACTACGAATGCCTCTGCGGCAAGTACAAACGCTTGAAGCACCGCGGCGTGATCTGTGAGAAATGCGGGGTTGAAGTCACGCTAGCCAAGGTACGGCGCGAACGCATGGGCCATATTGAACTTGCCTCGCCCACGGCACACATCTGGTTTCTGAAGTCCTTGCCATCACGCCTTGGCATGGTGCTGGATATGACCTTGCGCGACATTGAGCGGGTGCTTTATTTTGAAGCTTTCGTGGTGGTCGAACCTGGCATGACAGCGCTCAAGCGCGGGCAACTCATGACCGAGGACGATTACATCGCAAAAATGGAAGAGCTCGGCGACGAATTCCAGGCGCTGATGGGCGCAGAGGCGATTCGCGAATTGCTGCGCTCGATTCATGTTGATCGCGAAGTTGAAACCTTGCGCCGGGAACTCGAACAAACCAGCTCGGAAGCCAAGATCAAGAAAATCGCCAAGCGGCTGAAAGTATTGGAAGGTTTTCAGCGCTCGGGCATCAAGCCCGACTGGATGGTGATGGAGGTCCTTCCGGTTTTGCCGCCCGAGTTGCGTCCGCTGGTGCCGCTTGATGGCGGTCGTTTTGCGACCAGTGACTTAAACGATTTATACCGCCGGGTGATCAACCGGAACAATCGGTTAAAGCGCTTGCTCGAGTTGCGTGCGCCTGAAATCATCGTGCGTAATGAAAAGCGGATGCTTCAGGAGGCGGTTGATTCCTTGCTTGACAACGGCCGACGCGGGAAAGCGATGACCGGCGCCAACAAGCGAGCGCTCAAATCGCTCGCCGACATGATCAAAGGCAAAGGCGGCCGATTCCGCCAGAACCTGCTGGGCAAGCGGGTCGACTACTCGGGTCGTTCGGTGATCGTGGTCGGGCCGCAGCTCAAACTGCATCAGTGCGGCTTACCCAAGCTGATGGCACTGGAGCTTTTCAAGCCCTTTATTTTCCACAAGCTTGAGATCATGGGGGTTGCCACCACCATCAAGCAGGCCAAGAAGTACGTCGAAGCGCAAGAGCCGATCGTCTGGGATATTCTTGAAGAAGTGATTCGCGAGCACCCGGTGCTTCTCAATCGTGCTCCCACGCTTCACCGCCTCGGTATTCAGGCTTTTGAGCCGGTTCTGATCGAAGGCAAAGCCATACAGCTGCATCCGCTCGTCTGCGCAGCCTTCAACGCGGACTTCGACGGTGATCAGATGGCTGTCCATGTGCCGCTCTCGCTTGAGGCGCAACTCGAGGCCCGCGCGCTTATGCTTGCCTCAAACAATGTGCTTTTCCCGTCAAACGGCGAGCCTTCGATTGTTCCTTCGCAAGACATCGTGCTTGGCCTTTACTACACCACGCGCGAAAAGATCAACGCGCTGGGCGAAGGCATGGCTTTTTCCAACGTGGCCGAAGTCTCAAGAGCCTATGACAATCGCGTGGTGGAGCTGGGAACACGGATCATCGTGCGCTTGAAGGAATACGACAGGGATCGTGAAACCGGTGAGTCGACCGCGCGCACGCGAAGGGTTGAGACCACCGTGGGTCGCGCGCTCTTATCGGAGATTCTGCCCAAGGGTTTGTCATTCGATCTGATGAATAGACCGCTCAAGAAAAAAGAAATCTCAAGGCTGATCAACGCCTCATTTCGTCGCTGCGGCCTGCGCGACACGGTGATTCTTGCCGACCAGTTGATGCAAAACGGTTTTCGCCTGGCCACGCGCGCGGGGATTTCAATTGCGGTTGACGACATGCTGGTGCCGCCGCAAAAGGCCTCGATCCTCGCCCAGGCTGAAGCTGAAGTGAAAGAGATCGAGCAACAGTACACCTCGGGACTGGTCACACAAGGCGAGCGCTACAACAAAGTGGTCGATATCTGGGGGCGCGCCGGTGACGAGGTCGGTAGGGCGATGATGGATCAGCTGCGAACCGAAAAAACCGTCAACCGACAAGGCGAAACGGTGGATCAGGAATCCTTCAATGCGATCTACATGATGGCCGACTCAGGGGCCCGCGGCTCAGCGGCGCAGATCAGGCAGCTTGCCGGCATGCGCGGATTGATGGCAAAGCCCGATGGCTCGATCATCGAGACGCCGATCACTGCAAACTTCCGCGAAGGCCTGAACGTGTTGCAGTACTTCATCTCAACCCACGGCGCGCGGAAAGGCCTTGCCGACACCGCGTTGAAAACCGCCAATTCAGGCTACCTTACCCGACGGCTGGTTGATGTCACCCAGGATCTCGTGGTTGTCGAAGACGATTGCGGCACCGATCAAGGCGTTGTAATGAAGGCGCTGATCGAAGGCGGTGAGGTGGTTGAGGCGCTTCGCGATCGCATTCTCGGGCGGGTTGCCGCAAGCGATGTGGTTCATCCGGAAACCCAGGCAACCGTGTTTGAAACCGGTTGTTTGCTCGATGAGGATGCGGTTGACGAAATCGAAAGGCTTGGCATCGATGAAGTTCGGGTCCGCACACCGCTAACCTGCGAGACACGATATGGTTTGTGCGCTCAATGTTATGGGCGCGATCTCGGGCGCGGCTCGCTGGTGAACTCGGGCGAAGCTGTTGGTGTGATTGCTGCGCAGTCGATCGGTGAACCCGGCACACAGCTTACAATGCGTACCTTTCACATCGGTGGCGCTGCGTCGCGCGCCGCAGTGGCCTCGGCGGTGGAAGCTAAGTCAAACGGACATGTGCGTTTCACCGGCACCATGCGGGTGGTTAACAATTCCAAAGGTGAGGCGGTGGTGATTTCGCGTTCGGGCGAAGTCTTGATTGCTGACGATGCTGGCAGGGAGCGCGAACGTCATAAAATTCCCTACGGTGCAGTGATGCTGGCAGGCGATGGAGTGGCGGTGAAAGCCGGATCCCAGCTCGCAAGCTGGGATCCGCTCACCCGGCCGATCATCACCGAGTACGAAGGTACGGTGAAGTTTGAGGGCATTGAAGAGGGTGTGACGGTTGCCAAGCAAATTGACGAGGTCACCGGCTTATCCACGTTGGTCGTGATCGATGCCAAGCGGCGTTCGGCGACTGCCAAGTCGCTTCGTCCCCAGGTCAAGCTGATCAACGATCAGGGAGAGGAAGTGAAGATTCCTGGAACCGATCACTCGGTGACCATCGGCTTTCCCGTCGGCGCCTTGATCATGGTCAAGGACGGGCAACGTATCGGCCGCGCAGAAGTGCTTGCGCGAATCCCGACCGAATCACAGAAAACCCGAGACATCACCGGGGGTCTGCCGCGGGTTGCTGAGCTCTTTGAAGCCAGGGCGCCCAAAGACGCCGGCATGCTGGCCGAGGTGACGGGCACGGTCTCGTTTGGCAAAGACACCAAGGGTAAGCAGCGCCTTGTGATCACCGAGCCAGAAGGCCTTGCCCATGAGTTCTTGATTCCTAAAGATAAGAACGTTCTTGTGCATGACGGACAGGTGGTAAACAAAGGCGAGTCGATTGTCGATGGACCGGCTGACCCGCACGATATCTTGCGCTTACTCGGGGTCGAGGCGCTTGCGCGTTACATCGTCGATGAGGTTCAGGATGTTTACCGACTTCAGGGTGTGAAGATCAACGACAAACACATCGAAGTCATTATTCGTCAAATGCTGCGCAGGGTTCAAATCAGCGATCCGGGCGATACACCTTTTATAACCGGTGAGCAAGTCGAACGTTCTGAGCTCTTTGATGAAAATGATAAAGCGCTCGCTTCAGGAAAGCGTATCGCTTATTATGACAATGTTCTGCTTGGTATCACGAAAGCTTCGCTGTCGACCGACTCTTTCATCTCTGCGGCTTCTTTCCAGGAGACCACGCGGGTGCTTACGGAGGCTGCGATCATGGGCAAGCGTGATGACTTGCGAGGCCTCAAAGAGAACGTGATCGTCGGCCGTCTGATTCCTGCAGGGACCGGTCTGGCCTTTCATCGCGCACGGCTGGACAAAGAGAAATTCGAAGCCGCCGAGCAACGCGCCATGGCTGCTGCCGAAGCAGCTGCCGAGTTGCAACGACTCGAGGACGAGGCCGCCCTGCAACAAGCCAGCGACGCTGAAACCGAAGTGTCCGGAAGTTGACTTGCCTAGAGCGTGCTCATGCGTTACGATCTAAGGCTTTCTTCCCAAAATCGGGGGGCGGATTCGCTCTCCTTCGATGTTCGCAAGGAAAGTTAATCCATGCCCACCATTAACCAGTTGGTCAGACAGGGCCGAGAAAGCGCTGTCACAAAGAGCAAGAGCCCGGCCCTTGAGGATTGCCCTCAGCGGCGAGGCGTTTGTACCAGGGTTTACACCACAACCCCGAAAAAGCCGAACTCTGCCTTGCGTAAAGTCGCGAAGGTCCGGCTCACCAACGGATTTGAGGTGATTTCCTATATTGGCGGTGAAGGACACAACCTGCAAGAGCACTCGGTCGTGCTGATTCGTGGTGGCCGGGTGAAGGATTTACCCGGTGTTCGTTATCACATGGTGCGCGGATCGCTCGATTTGCAGGGCGTGAAAGACCGCAAGCAATCGCGTTCGAAGTACGGTGCAAAGAGGCCGAAGAAGTAGGGGCCTTAAAAAGAGGGCCCATGAAGTAGGGCGGAAGAAGTGATGGCCAAAGAAGTAGGGCCGCGGTTTTTAGTGTTGTTTTAATCGTTGCAAGTCAGCCGTATTTTGGTCTGGTCGCCTAGGCGATAAGTCGAGGTGATCCGTGAGAAAGCGCTGCTGACTTGTGTTTCGGACACTCGGGTGATGTCTCCGCGACAGGCAAGGGGGCTGCCAGGGTGTCAGTAAGCGGATCGCCCCGGCAGCATGCCTGTCGAGTTTGGTGTTCCACGGATGGGTGCTTGGCGGTTCGTTGTTTGCTCCGCTTTGAAGTGCATGTCCAAGCTGAATGGAGTTGTTATGCCACGTCGTCGTGAAGTCCCTAAACGGCTGATTTTGCCGGATCCTCTGTATCACAGCATTGAAATCTCAAAGTTCGTCAATGTGTTGATGCTCGATGGAAAAAAAGCCGTCGCAGAGCGCATGCTTTACGGAGCGCTCACCCAGATCAAGTCCAAATCAGGTCGCGATCCGATCGAAGTCTTCGGTCAGGCGCTTCAAAACACCAAGCCGGTGGTTGAGGTCAAGAGCCGTCGCGTTGGCGGTGCGAACTATCAGGTGCCGGTCGAGGTTCGCCCGGTACGGCGAACGGCTCTCGCGATGCGTTGGCTGCGCGAGGCCGCGAAAAAGCGCGGCGAAAAATCGATGGGACTGCGACTTGCGAATGAATTGCTCGAAGCCGCAGAGAATCGCGGTGGCGCGGTGAAAAAGCGCGACGAAGTGCACCGGATGGCCGAGGCCAACAAGGCGTTTTCGCACTTCCGCTTCTAAGCAGGGCTTGCAGGCCCAGGCGCGATTTCGGTCTGGGTTTTTTGTTGACAGTTTGTCATTTGTTTGGGCGATGCTAAAGCGGACTTGTCGTTCGGGGCCCAGCAGTGACGGGCACGACAGGCGCAGATCCCGAATCCTTTTAAGCACAATGAACCCAGGACATCATCATGGCTCGCAAGACTCCTATTGATCGCTATCGAAACATTGGTATCTCCGCGCATATCGACGCCGGAAAGACAACAACCACTGAGCGCATTCTTTTTTATACCGGCGTCAATCACAAAATCGGTGAGGTCCATGATGGTGCAGCCACCATGGACTGGATGGAGCAGGAACAGGAACGTGGCATCACCATCACCTCAGCCGCCACGACTTGTTTTTGGAAGGGGATGGCAGGCAATTACCCCGAACATCGCATCAATATTATTGACACCCCCGGCCACGTCGACTTCACGATTGAAGTGGAGCGTTCGATGCGGGTGCTCGACGGCGCTTGTATGGTTTATTGCGCGGTGGGTGGCGTGCAGCCTCAGTCCGAGACGGTTTGGCGGCAGGCAACCAAATACAACGTGCCGCGTTTGGCATTTGTCAACAAAATGGACCGTACAGGGGCCAATTTTTTCAAAGTGCACGATCAGATGCGCTTGCGTCTGCGCGCCAACCCGATCCCGATTCAGGTTCCGATCGGTGCAGAGGAGCACTTCAGGGGCGTCATCGACCTGCTGAAAATGAAGGCTGTGGTTTGGGACGATGCAGCGCAGGGCACCAAATTCAACTACGAGGCAATCCCTGCCGACTTGCAGGAGATTGCCGAAGAGTGGCGCGAGAAGATGATCGAAGCCGCCGCCGAAGCGAACGAGGACATGATGAACAAGTACCTCGAAGAAGGCGATTTGAGCGAGGAGGAGATTCGCAAGGCTTTGCGTCAGAGGACCATCGCTGGAGAAATCGTTCCGATGCTTTGCGGAAGCGCCTTTAAAAACAAGGGCGTGCAGGCGATGCTTGACGCGGTGATCGATTTCCTTCCCTCACCGGTCGATATTCCGCCGGTGAAGGGTACCGACGACGACGAAAAGGAAATCGCCCGCAAGGCCGATGACGGAGAGAAGTTTTCAGCGCTTGCTTTCAAGCTCATGACCGATCCTTTTGTGGGTCAGCTGACCTTCATCCGCGTGTATTCGGGCGTTCTCAACTCGGGCGACACGGTATTGAATTCGATCAAGGGCAAGAAAGAGCGGATCGGACGGATTTTGCAAATGCACGCCAACAACCGCGATGAAATCAAGGAAGTTCGCGCAGGCGATATTGCTGCCGCCGTGGGACTGAAAGATGTGACCACCGGTGAGACCTTGTGCGATCCCGACGCAGCGGTGATTCTGGAGCGGATGGAGTTTCCTGAGCCTGTGATTTCGCAGGCGGTTGAGCCAAAGACTAAGGCTGATCAGGAAAAGATGGGCATCGCGCTATCGCGCCTGGCTCAGGAAGATCCCTCTTTCAGGGTCCGTACCGACGAGGAATCCGGTCAGACGATTATCTCTGGCATGGGCGAGTTGCACCTTGAAATCATCGTCGACCGGATGAAGCGCGAATTCGGTGTTGAGGCTTCGGTGGGTAAGCCTCAGGTGGCTTACCGGGAAACGATCCGCAAAGTGGTCGACGAGGTCGAGGGCAAATTTATCAAGCAGTCCGGTGGCCGCGGTCAATACGGTCATGTGGTCTTGAAGATCGAACCGCTTCCCCCGGGTGGCGAGGGCTTTGAGTTTGTCGACGCCATCAAGGGCGGCGTGGTTCCACGCGAGTACATCCCAGCGGTTGAAAAAGGTTTGCTCGATACCTTGCCGGCCGGCGTGCTTGCGGGTTATCCGGTCGTCGATGTCAAGGTCACCTTGTTTTTCGGTTCTTATCACGATGTCGATTCCAACGAAAACGCCTTCCGTCAGGCTTCTTCGATTGCCTTCAAAGATGGAATGCGTAAAGCCTCCCCGGTCTTGCTCGAGCCGATGATGTCGGTCGAAGTCGAGACGCCGGAGGACTACGCCGGAACAGTGATGGGCGACTTGTCCTCACGCCGCGGGATGGTTCAGGGCATGGAAGACATGGCCGGTGGTGGCAAAGCGATTCGGGCTGAGGTTCCACTGGCCGAGATGTTCGGATACTCCACCACCTTGCGTTCGCTTACGCAAGGGCGTGCCACCTATTCCATGGAGTTTAAGCAGTACGCCGAAGCACCTAAAAACGTTGCCGAGGTGGTGATTTCGTCGCGCACCAAGTAAGTCGCATGGCGTTGACGTCAAGCTGCAGTCTAAGAAGTTTCAGCAATACGGTTTTGGTACAACGATTTTAACGATCTGGTTATTGGAGCATAAGCATGGCGAAAGGCAAGTTTGAGCGGACCAAGCCGCATGTGAATGTGGGGACGATTGGTCACGTGGATCATGGCAAGACGACGTTGACGGCGGCGATCACGACGGTGCTGTCATCGAAGTTTGGTGGTGAGGCGAAGGCCTACGACCAGATTGATGCGGCGCCGGAGGAAAAGGCGCGTGGGATCACGATTAACACCGCGCACGTGGAGTATGAGACCAAGGCGAGGCACTATGCGCATGTGGACTGCCCGGGTCACGCTGACTATGTGAAGAACATGATCACGGGTGCGGCGCAGATGGATGGCGCGATTTTGGTGGTGTCGGCCGCTGATGGGCCGATGCCGCAAACGCGCGAGCATATTTTGTTGGCGCGCCAGGTTGGGGTTCCGTACATCATTGTGTTCATGAACAAGTGCGACATGGTCGATGATGAGGAGTTGCTGGAGTTGGTGGAGATGGAGGTGCGGGAGCTTTTGTCGAAGTATGAGTTTCCGGGCGATGACACGCCGATTGTGAAGGGGTCGGCGAAGCTGGCCCTGGAGGGCGATAAGGGGGAGCTGGGGGAGGTGGCGATTTTGGCTTTGGCCGATGCGCTCGATAGCTACATTCCGGAGCCGCAGCGTGCGATCGATGGGACGTTTTTGATGCCGATTGAGGATGTGTTTTCGATTTCGGGTCGAGGCACGGTGGTGACGGGCCGGGTGGAGCGCGGGATTGTGAAGGTGGGCGAAGAGGTGGAGATTGTGGGCTTGAAGGCCACGGTGAAGACGACGGTGACTGGGGTGGAGATGTTCCGCAAGTTGCTCGATCAGGGGCAGGCCGGGGATAACGTTGGGGTGTTGTTGCGCGGCACCAAGCGCGAGGATGTGGAGCGCGGCCAGGTGTTGGCCAAGCCGGGGACGATCAAGCCGCACATGAAGTTTGAGTGTGAGGTGTATGTGTTGAGCAAGGAAGAGGGAGGGCGGCACACGCCGTTTTTCAACAATTACCGGCCGCAGTTTTACTTTCGCACGACCGATGTGACGGGGGCGGTGACCTTGCCCGAGGGCACGGAGATGGTGATGCCTGGGGATAATGTGAAGATGACGGTGGCCTTGATTGCGCCGATTGCGATGGAGCAGGGCTTGCGCTTTGCCATCCGCGAGGGTGGTCGCACCGTCGGTGCAGGCGTGGTCGCGAAAATTCTTGATTGATCGTTGTGAGGCTTGTGATTGTTTGTTTTTAGGGTTGTATCAATGCCCCGGAGCGTTCTTTTCGTGATGCCGTCCTTTGGGCGGTTCGCGCTAATCGAGCAGGCCGATCCGGCGTCCTGCTCATCGTTCTTTGGAGTTTTTCCATGCAAAGTCAGAAAATCCGCATTCGCTTGAAAGCTTTTGATTACAAGCTGATTGATCAGTCAGCCGCTGAAATCGTCGACACCGCAAAGCGCACCGGCGCCGTAGTCCGTGGGCCGGTTCCGCTGCCCACCCGTTTCCAGCGCTTTGATGTCTTGCGTTCGCCCCACGTCAACAAGACTTCGCGTGATCAGTTTGAAATTCGCACGCATCAGCGGCTGATGGATATCGTCGATCCGACCGATAAGACGGTTGATGCGCTGATGAAGCTTGACTTGCCCGCAGGGGTCGACGTCGAAATCAAGTTGCAGTAAAAGCGCGCACTCGCTGTCCCCAGCCGCTGTCAATTTGCAACCCGTCAACAGGCTGCCCAATCGCCAAGACTTGCAGGTTTCACGGTCTTCAAGTACTATCGAAGGCTTTTCGCGAACAGCGCCTCGGGCGTTAGGCTATTACGGATGCGCTTGAGCGGGATGGTCGCGTCATTCGACGCGTTGTTCGGTAAGTTTTTAAGTGCTTTCTTAGCTGCATGAAATTCTTAGCTGCATGAAGGCTTTTGTGGTGCAGCACGAGGTTTGCATTGAGATTAGTTTTGAATTGAGCATTGCGTGGCAACAGCCACAGGGAATCAACCTTTAGTGCCTGGCCAATCGAAGTCAGGCTTGGAGAAACCATATGAGCCTGGGCCTATTGGGGCGCAAGGTCGGCATGATGCGCATTTTTACCGACGAGGGTGACTCTGTTCCGGTAACTGTGCTTGATGTGTCGAACAATCGCGTGACCCAGATCAAGACCGTTGAAAATGACGGCTACAGCGCGGTGCAGGTCGCCTTCGGTGACCGTCGTTCCACCCGTGTCAACAAAGCTGCTGCAGGGCATTTCGCCAAGGCGGGTGTGACTGCCGGGCGCGTGCTGCGTGAGTTTCATGTGCCTGCCGAGCAAGCCGCATCGATGAGTGCTGGTTCGGTACTGGCACTCGATCATTTCCAGGTTGGTCAAAAGGTTGATGTCGCGGGCACCTCGATCGGCAAGGGTTTTGCCGGAACCATCAAACGCCACAATTTCTCCTCGCAGCGCGCATCCCACGGTAACTCGCGTTCGCATCGCGTGCCAGGCTCGATCGGTATGGCCCAGGATCCGGGCAGGGTTTTTCCTGGCAAGCGGATGTCCGGCCATTTGGGTGCGGTTGCCACAACAGTCCAAAACCTTGAGATCGCGCGAGTCGACGCTGAGCGCGGTTTACTGATGATCAAGGGCGCTGTGCCGGGTGCCAAGGGTGGTGACGTGATGGTTACGCCTGCGGTGAAGTCAGCCCCCGTGGCTTCAGCTTAAGGAGCGCCCGGTATGGAACTCAAGCTGCTCAATGAACAGGGTGAAGCCTCCGGAAACGTGGCTGCGCCCGACACAATTTTTGCGCGTGACTTCAATGAACCCCTGATTCATCAGGTGGTGATTGCCTATCAGGCCAACGCGCGAAGCGCCAACCGGGCCCAAAAGGACCGTTCTGAAGTCAGGCATTCGACAAAGAAGCCCTGGCGCCAGAAGGGTACCGGGCGGGCGCGCGCCGGTATGACATCAAGCCCGCTCTGGCGCGGTGGTGGCCGGATTTTCCCGAATTCGCCTGAGGAAAACTACACGCAGAAAGTCAACAAGAAGATGTTTCGGGCGGGTATTTGCTCGATTCTGTCGCAGCTTGTGCGTGAGGATCGGGTCGCAGTGATCGATGATTTTTCGGTTGATGCGCCCAAAACAAAATTGCTAGCCCAAAAGCTTAAGGTGATGGGACTTGATTCGGTGCTGGTGATTGCCGACAGCCCTGACGACAACCTTTTGTTGGCGGCAAGAAACCTGGCCAATGTGCTGGTGCTCGAACCCAGGCATGCCGACCCTGTTGCCTTGATCCACTACAAAAAAGTGCTCATCACCAAGCAGGCGCTGGCCAAGGTTGAGGAGATGCTCGGATGAATCAAGAACGTCTCATGAAAGTTCTGCTCGCGCCGATCGTATCGGAAAAGAGCACGCAAATCGCCGAAAAGCGCAACCAGGTGGCCTTTCGGATCATGGAAGATGCGACCAAGGCAGAGGTCAAGGCAGCAGTTGAACTCTTGTTCAAGGTTGAGGTCAATGCTGTTCAGGTACTGAACCTGCCCGGCAAGGCAAAGCGCTTTGGCCGCTTCATGGGTCGGCGACGCAACCTGCGTAAAGCTTATGTTTGCTTGAAGGCAGGTCAGGAAATCAACTTTGCGGAGGTTGGCTGATCATGACAATTGTCAAAGTTAAACCGACATCTGCCGGTCGTCGCGGTATGGTGAAGATCGTCACGCCCGGTCTTCACAAAGGCAAACCGCTGGCTGCGCTCACCGAGAGCAGCAAGCGTGGCTCGGGACGAAACAATAACGGCCACATCACCACCAGGCACCGCGGCGGCGGGCACAAATCGCACTACCGCGTGGTCGATTTTCGACGCGATAAAGACGGTATCGCCGCCACGGTCGAAAGGCTTGAATACGATCCCAACCGCAGCGCGCACCTGGCTTTACTGTGCTATGCCGATGGCGAGCGTCGCTACATTCTCGCCCCGCGCGGGGTGCAAGCGGGTGACCAGCTGATGAGTGGCTCGCAAGCGCCGATTCGGTCTGGCAACGCGATGCCGATTCGCAACATCCCGGTGGGCTCGACCATTCATTGCATCGAAATGCTCCCGGGCAAGGGTGCGCAAGTGGCGCGCTCGGCAGGAACCTCAGCTCGCTTGCTTGCCCGTGAAGGCACCTATGCGCAGGTTCGTCTGCGCTCAGGCGAGGTGCGCCGTGTGCACATCGAGTGCCGTGCCACGCTGGGTGAGGTTGGTAACGAAGAGCATAGCTTGCGCAAACTCGGCAAGGCCGGAGCGAAACGCTGGCGCGGTATCCGACCCACCGTCCGTGGCGAGACGATGAACCCGGTCGATCACCCCCACGGTGGCCGCACGCGAGGCAACAGACATGCTGTCTCGCCTTGGGGCCAACCCACCAAGGGCTACAAAACCCGTCGCAACAAGCGCACCGATTCCATGATCGTGCAGCGGCGCGGCAAGTAAATCGAAGATCCGAGAAAACCATGGCACGTTCAGTCAAAAAAGGGCCCTTCGTCGACGCCCACTTGCTCAAGAAAGTCGACACCGCGATCGCTATAAAAGACAAAAAGCCGATCAAAACCTGGTCACGGCGTTCGACGGTGATACCCGATTTTGTCGGGTTGACGATCGCGGTCCACAACGGCCGGCAGCATGTCCCGGTCTTTGTCAACGAGAACATGGTCGGCCACAAACTCGGCGAATTCGCGCTGACCCGGACCTTCAAGGGCCACGCAGCTGACAAGAAAGCCAAACGCTAGGAGGCCGGATCATGCAAACACAAGCCATTCTTCGCGGAGTTCGTCTGTCAGCGCAAAAAGGTCGGTTGATGGCCGACATGATTCGCGGCAAGCCGGTCGAACAAGCGCTTACGACGCTTCAATTTGCGCCGCAGAAATCGGCAAAGATTTTGCGCAAGGTGCTCGAGTCGGCAATTGCCAACGCCGAGCACAACGACGGCGCCGATGTGGACGAACTCAAGGTCACCACGGTCCATGTTGAAAAAGGCGCTTCGATGCGACGCTTTGACGCAAGGGCCAAAGGCCGTGGCGTTCGGATCGAGAAGCAGACCTGCCATATTTACCTCACCGTAGGTCATTAAGAGGATAGCCATGGGACAAAAGATTCATCCGACCGGTTTCCGCCTCTCGGTGAGCCGCGACTGGGCTTCGCGCTGGTACGCCAACTCGCGTAACTACCCGGTGATGCTCAATGAAGATCTACGGGTACGCGAATACCTCGGTCGACGCCTCAAGGGCGCATCCGTTGGGCGAATCGTGATCGAGCGGCCGGCACGCAACGCAAGAATCACGATTTATTCGGCAAGGCCCGGTGTGGTCATCGGCAAGAAAGGTGAGGACATCGAGCAGTTGAAGTCCGATCTCCAAAAGCTGATGGGCGTTCCGGTGCATGTCAACATCGAAGAGATTCGCAAGCCTGAAATCGACGCGCAGCTGATCGCCGACTCGATCACCCAGCAACTTGAGCGCCGGATCATGTTTCGGCGGGCGATGAAGCGGGCGATGCAAAACGCGATGCGTTTGGGCGCGCAGGGCATCAAGATCATGAGTTCGGGGCGCCTCAACGGTATTGAGATTGCGCGTACTGAGTGGTATCGCGAAGGCCGCGTGCCTTTGCATACCTTGCGTGCTGATATTCAGTACGGTTTTTCAACGGCCACCACCACCTACGGCATCATCGGCGTGAAGGTTTGGGTCTACAAGGGTGACACCCTCGGACGCAGCGATTTACAAGCCGGGGTAGAAAAAGAAGCGCCGATTGAGCGTGAAGAGCGCAAGCCGCGCAAACCACCGGGCTCGCGTCCTGGCGCTGCCCCGGGCGCGCGGCCGCCGCGTCGTAAACCCGAGGGGGTTGAGGCGGTCGCGACCGAGGCCAAGCCTGAGGTGCCCAAAACAACCGTCAAGCGCGTTCGCCGCGCCCCTGTGGCAGGCGATAAGCCCGCTGAATGATTCGGCTGGAGATTTAAATCATGCTGCAACCATCACGCAGAAAATATAGGAAAGAGCAAAAGGGGCGCAACAAGGGTCTTGCGACCCGCGGCGCCAGCGTTTCTTTTGGCGAATTTGGTCTTAAGGCAACAGCACGCGGCCGGCTTACCGCGCGTCAGATCGAGGCTGCCCGTCGAGCCATGACCCGGCACATCAAGCGCGGTGGACGGGTATGGATTCGCATTTTTCCGGATAAGCCGATTTCCAGAAAGCCCGCCGAAGTGCGTATGGGCAACGGCAAGGGTAATCCTGAGTACTACGTGGCCGAGATTCAGCCTGGCAAAGTGCTCTACGAAATGGACGGCGTCAACGAGCAACTGGCGCGCGAAGCCTTTGCGCTGGCTGCGGCCAAGCTGCCCTTGTCAACCGTCTTCGTCACCCGCATGGTCGGCGCCTGACCAAGGTGCTGCCGAGGAACAACACGATGAAAGCAAGCGAACTCCGATCAAAAGACCAGTCTGCGCTGCAAAGCGAATTGAACGACCTTCTCAAGGCCCACTTCTCCTTGCGTATGCGGCATGGCACCCAGCAACTGAGCAACACAAGCCAACTTGGCAAGGTCAAGCGCGACATTGCGCGAGTGAAAACCATCATGCGTGAAAAGGCAGCTCAATCATGAACGAAGTCAGTCAAGACCATGTCGCCGCGCAGCCTGCGGTTGCAAAGGGCGTAAAGCGGAGCCTTGTCGGCCGAGTGACTTCCAACAAGATGATGAAGACGGTCACTGTGCTGATCGAGCGGCGCGAAAAACATCCGCTTTATGGGAAGTACCTGGTGCAGTCGAAAAAAATCCACGCCCATACCGAAGAGCAGATCGCCGAGGGTGATCTGGTCGAAGTTCAGGAATGTCGGCCGATTTCCAGGACAAAAACCTGGTCGGTGGTGCGGGTGATCGAACGTGCGGCCTAAACGGCCTAGCGTTTGACTTGACAGATTAAGGAATTCGTAAGATACTCGAAAGCTGCTCAAAATTTTCTAATTTCTGAGCACAAACCTTTAGCTGTAAATCGATGTGCGGGTGATGTGGTTTTGACTTAAGCGGATTTGATCGCTTGTGCGCAATAAAATGCTGCGCTTGGCGCCAGATCGTTGACTAATCGGTTGTTCAACCCGTTCTAGGGTCCAAGACTGTCCGGTTTGTTGCTTCAACCTCAAGCATTTGGATGCTTTGCAGGTTGAATGCCCGGGAAGTTTGTTCGGTGGGCGCTGCTTTCGCGGCTGCGCCGGGACAAACAACCCACCGGTTCAAGTTGGGGTGGGAAATCATGATTCAAACAGAGTCCAGACTGGGTGTTGCTGACAACACGGGTGCACGTTCGGTGATGTGTATCAAGGTGCTCGGCGGTTCAAAACGCCGCTACGCGAACATCGGCGACATCATCAAAGTGTCGATCAAAGAAGCGCAACCTCGCGGCCGAGTCAAAAAAGGCGAGATTTATAACGCTGTGGTCGTTCGAACAGCAAAAGGCGTGCGTCGTGCTGATGGTTCGCTGGTGAAGTTTGACGAAAACGCGGCTGTATTGCTCAACAGCAAATTGGAGCCGATTGGCACCCGTATCTTCGGACCGGTCACCCGTGAGCTGCGAACCGAGCGCTTCATGAAGATTGTGTCACTCGCCCCCGAAGTGCTTTGAGCGGTGCCGAGGAGAGAGCCAAATGCAGAAAATTCGTAAAGGCGATGAAGTTGTGGTGATCACAGGGCGCGATAAGGGCAAGCGAGGAACCGTCTTGCGCCGCATCGACGATGAGCATCTCCTGGTTGAAGGTGTTCATGTGGTGAAAAAGCATGTTCGCCCCAACCCGATGAAGGGGGAAACCGGCGGTATTGTCGACAAAACGATGCCGATCAACCGATCGAACGTGATGTTGTTCAATCCGGCCACAGGCAAAGGCGATCGCGTTGGCATCCGGGTTTTGGAAGACGGCAACAAAGTGCGCTTTTTCAAATCCAATGGCGAGCAGGTCAAGGCCTAAGACGAGGGCACCTCGATGACTTCACACGCTGCCGGCCTCGAATACTTCGCTTTCGTACCGGGCGATTGCCTGCCCGAAGCCATTGATATCAGGCGACTTCAAGAGATCTGAACCATGTCACGTTTTCAACAACTCTATCGAGATCAGGTGGTACCCAGCCTGATGCAGCAGTTCAACTACAAGTCGGTGATGCAGGTTCCTCGGATCACCAAAATCACGCTGAATATGGGTGTTTCAGAGGCGGTTGCTGACAAAAAGGTACTTGACCACGCAGTGGGCGATCTCACCAAGATCGCCGGTCAGAAGCCTGTAATCACAAAAGCCAAAAAACCGATTGCTGGCTTCAAAATTCGTCAAGGCTATCCAATCGGCACGATGGTCACATTGCGTGGCGGACGGATGTTTGAGTTTTTAGATCGTCTTGTCACCGTGGCGCTGCCTCGTGTGCGCGATTTTCGTGGGGTATCGGCCAAGGCTTTTGATGGCCGTGGCAATTACAACATCGGTGTGAAAGAACAGATTATTTTTCCAGAGATCGAGTACGACAAGATTGACGCGATCCGTGGTCTGAATATCTCGATCACCACGACTGCTAAGTCTGACGACGAGGCGAGGGCGCTTTTGACAGCCTTCCGTTTCCCATTCCGCAACTGAGGTGATGCCATGGCAAAACTTTCCGTGATCAATCGAAATCTCAAACGCGAAGCGCTGGTGAAAAAGTTTGCCGCTAAGCGCGCTGCCCTTAAGGCTGTGATCGATGACAGCAGCCGTTCAGACGAAGACCGTTATGAGGCGCGACTCGCGCTTCAGCAGTTGCCCCGCAACGCCAACCCCACGCGGCTGCGCAGCCGCTGTGAGATTACCGGCCGGCCGCGTGGTGTGTACAGCAAGTTCGGTCTGGGCCGCAGCAAGCTTCGCGAAGCCGTGATGCGTGGGGACGTGCCCGGGATGGTCAAGGCGAGCTGGTAATTGTGGGCGAGGTAATTGTGGGCCAACCCGTGTTTGCTGCGCCTGACCTGATGTTGATACACCCGATGAACAATCGGATCTGATAAGAGTATAGGAAAAGGAAGATTCCATGAGCATGAGCGATCCTATCGCGGACATGTTCACACGTATCCGCAACGCCCAGCGCGTTGAAAAAGGTGCGGTGAGCATGCCCTCGTCCAAGCTCAAGGTGGCGATTGCCCAGGTTTTGAAAGAAGAGGGCTATATCGAGGGTTTTCAGGTGGCCCACGAGGGGGCGAAGTCGCAGCTGCATGTGAGCTTGAAATATTACGCAGGTCGTCCGGTCATCGAGCGTCTTGAGCGTGTTTCCAAGCCTGGCTTGAGGGTTTATCGCGGCAAGGAAGCCATCCCTAAGGTGATGGACGGACTCGGTGTCGCGATTGTCTCAACGCCTCGCGGCGTTATGACCGATCGCAGGGCGCGCGCCAACGGTGTTGGCGGCGAAGTACTCGCTTTCGTTGCCTAAGGGAGAAGCAAATGTCACGCGTAGCGCGCATGCCGGTTGCCATTCCGGCCGGTGTTGAAGTGCAGCTTGAATCCAGCTCGATTTCGGTCAAGGGCGCCTTGGGCACACTTTCGATGCGGGTGAACCCGCTGGTTCAGTTGGTCCGCGAGGGCGATCAGCTGCTTGCAAAAGCGGTCAACGAGTCCAGGGAGGCCAGTGCAATGTCCGGTACCTTCCGGATGCTTGTGTCCAACATGATCCACGGTGTGAGCAAGGGCTGGGAGAAAAAACTCAACTTGGTGGGCGTGGGCTACCGAGCCCAAGCTCAGGGCGCCAATCTGAATTTGTCGCTGGGCTTTTCGCATCCGGTTGTGTATCAGCTGCCGGTCGGTATCAAGGCTGAGACGCCCACCCAGACCGAGATTTTGATCAAAGGTGCAGACCGCCAAAGGGTCGGTCAGGTGGCAGCTGAAGTCAGAGCCTACCGGCCTCCGGAACCTTACAAGGGTAAGGGTGTTCGCTACGCCAATGAGGTCGTGGCGATCAAGGAAACCAAGAAAAAATAATCGGAGCGGATCATGAACATGACCAAAAGAGAATCAAGGCTTCGTCGCTCTCGTCAGACGCGCCTGAAGATTCGTCAGCTGCTTGCGAATCGCCTCACGGTTTATCGCTCAAATATGCATATTTACGCCAGCATCACCGATGCGCACGGCGCCAAAGTCATCGCCTCGGCATCGACGGTTGAGCCTGCGATTCGGGCCCAGCTTGCCGGGCTCAGCGGCAAGGGCGGCAATGTGTCAGCGGCAAGCCTGGTGGGTAAAGCGATTGCGGAAAAAGCCTTGGCCGCTGGGGTGGCCTCGGTGGCCTTTGACCGCAGTGGGTTTCAGTATCACGGGCGGGTGAAAGCGCTGGCTGAAGCGGCGCGCGAAGCGGGTCTGCAGTTCTAGGCAGCCTGTGGCGTCGCTGGGTTTAATTTTCAGAACGAACGGATGGTAGGCAATGGCCAAGATTGTTCCTAAAGTGGGTGGCGGCGAAGAGCGGGATGACGGCTTTCGCGAGAAGATGATCGGGGTGAACCGTGTGACCAAGGTGGTCAAGGGCGGCCGTATCCTGGGCTTTGCCGCGCTCACCGTGGTGGGTGACGGCGACGGTCGCATCGGCATGGGTAAGGGCAAGGCACGCGAAGTTCCGGTAGCGGTTCAAAAGGCGATGGACGAGGCGCGTCGCCGGATGATCCGCGTCTCGCTACGAAACGGCACCTTGCATCATGTGGTCACCGGAAAGCACGGCGCATCGACGGTTTATCTGTCGCCTGCGGCCGAAGGTACCGGCATCATCGCTGGCGGCCCGATGCGCGCGGTCTTTGAAGTGGTGGGCATCACCAACGTGGTTGCCAAAGCCCTTGGTTCGACCAATCCTTACAACCTTGTCCGTGCCACGCTGAACGCTTTGCAAAACCTCAATACCCCTGCCGAAGTTGCTGCCAAGCGCGGCAAAACGGTTGAAGAAATCCTCGGCTGAGGCCCTCTGAGGTTATGGCGAGGAATCGGAGTAAACGATGATCAAAAAGACATTGAAAGTGATGCTGGTGAGGTCGCCCAACGGTACCCGGGATTCGCACCGGTCGACGGTATTGGGACTTGGTTTGAAGCGGATCAACCAGACCCGCGAACTCGAGGACACACCGGCGGTTCGGGGCATGATCAACAAGGTCGCCTACTTGGTAAAGGTGGTGTGAGATGCGATTGAATACGATCAAACCTGCCGAGGGCTCAAAGCGTGCCCGAAAGCGTGTCGGTCGAGGCATAGGCTCGGGCCTTGGCAAAACCGCGGGTCGCGGCCACAAGGGTCAAAAGTCGCGCTCAGGTGGTTTTCACAAGGTAGGCTTTGAGGGTGGGCAAATGCCGATGCATCGCCGTCTGCCCAAGCGGGGCTTTGTGTCGCACCTATCCCCTGACGTTGTCGAGGTGCGCTTGTCCGACCTGCAGTCGATCGCAATCGATGAGGTCGATTTGCTCGCACTCAAGCAAGTGGGTTTGGCCCATCAGTTAGCCAAGCGCGCCAAGGTGATTGCCACCGGCTCGATCAGCCGCAGACTGGTTCTCAAAGGGATCAAGGCCTCAGCGGCTGCACGTCAAGCGATTGAGGCTGCAGGCGGCACTCTGGTTGACTGAGTGCAGAGCCTGGCCTTTTCAATAAGCAGACAAGCGTGAGCACTCTGGCCGGTATTGCAGCTTCGGGGAAGTTCGGCGATCTACGCTCACGGCTGGTTTTCTTGTTGCTAGCGATCGTGGTCTATCGGCTCGGCGCGCATATTCCGGTTCCGGGCATCGACCCCGACCAGCTCGCATCGTTGTTTAAAAGCCAAAGCGGCGGCATATTGAATATGTTCAATATGTTTTCGGGCGGAGCCTTATCGCGGTTTACGGTTTTCGCTCTTGGCATCATGCCCTACATTTCCGCCTCGATCATCATGCAGCTGCTGACCGCGGTGTTGCCGCAGCTTGAAGCGCTACGCAAAGAAGGTGAGGCCGGACGCCGCACGATCACGAAATACACCCGGTGGTTTACGCTTGCGCTGGCGGCCTTCCAGGGTTTTGGTATCGCGGTTGCACTTGAAGCTCAGCCAGGCCTTGTGATTGATCCAGGTTTGATGTTCAAGTTCACAGCGGTTGTGACCCTAGTCACCGGCACGATGTTTTTGATGTGGCTTGGCGAACAAATTACCGAGCGCGGCCTGGGTAACGGCATTTCGATGATTATCTTCGCGGGCATTGTTGCGGGTCTGCCCAATGCGATTGGCGGCCTCGCCGAGTTGGTGCGTACCGGCTCGATCGGGGCTTTTGCTTCGCTGGTTATTGTGGCGCTGGTTGCGGCAGTGACTGCCTTTGTTGTGTTCGTTGAGCGTGGTCAGCGGCGAATCACGGTGAACTACGCCAAGCGTCAGGTGGGTAACAAAATTTATGGTGGTCAGACTTCGTTTTTGCCCCTGAAGCTCAATATGTCGGGTGTGATTCCGCCGATTTTTGCATCGTCGATCATTCTGTTTCCGGCCACGCTAGGGCAGTGGTTTGCTTCGGGCGCCAGCGAAAGCACGGTGGTTCGTATGATCAAGGATGTCGCATCAACGCTTGCTCCAGGGCAGCCGGTGTACATCACGGTTTATGCGCTGGCGATCATCTTTTTCTGTTTTTTTTATACCGCCCTGGTTTTTAACAGCCGTGAAACCGCTGACAACCTAAAACGAAGCGGTGCGTTTATTCCAGGTATCAGGCCAGGCGATCAAACCGCGCGGTACATCGATAAGGTCTTGATGCGTTTAACGCTGGTTGGTGCTTTTTACATCACGCTGGTGTGTTTGGTGCCCGAGTTTTTGGTGTTGCAGTGGAACGTTCCCTTTTATTTTGGCGGGACTTCGCTGCTGATTATTGTGGTGGTCACCATGGACTTTATGACCCAGGTGCAGTCCTACATGATGTCGCACCAGTATGAAAGTTTATTGCGTAAGGCGAATGCGGGAAAGCCCAAGAAAGCATGAGTAAGGAAGATGTGATTCAGATGCAGGGCGAGATTTTGGAGAACCTGCCTAATGCCACATTTCGCGTCAAGCTGGAAAACGGTCACATGGTGTTAGGCCACATCTCCGGAAAAATGCGGATGAATTACATCAAGATTTTGCCGGGCGATAAAGTCACGGTCGAGTTAACGCCTTATGACTTGTCGAAAGCTAGAATTGTTTTTAGAGCGAAATAATCGTAGGATCGGTATAAGCGTTGAATCAATAGATGGGTCCCCTCGGACCTGTCGGATGGTATGAATGTGTGAACAAGGATTCGAATCATGAAAGTACTGGCGTCGGTGAAAAAGATTTGTCGCAATTGCAAAATCATCAAGCGCAATGGCGTTGTGCGGGTGATTTGCACCGACCCGCGTCATAAACAGCGCCAAGGCTAAGCGAGGTCAACGAGCATGGCACGTATCGCAGGTATCAATGTCCCCGACCGGCAACACGCTGAGATCGGCCTGACCGCAATCTACGGAATCGGCAGGCCCCGCGCCCGCAAGATTCTCGAGGCTGCCGGGGTGGCGTTCACCAAGAAGGTCAAGGATTTGAATGACGCCGAACTTGAACGCATCCGCGACCAAATCGGCCAGTACATTGTCGAGGGTGACCTTCGCCGTGAAATCTCGATGTCGATCAAGCGTCTGATGGACTTGGGTTGCTATCGTGGTGTTCGCCATCGTCGAGGTCTGCCGGTTCGCGGTCAGCGCACCCGAACCAACGCAAGGACCCGCAAGGGTCCGCGCAAAGCTGGCGTGGCCTTGAAGAAGTAAACCCGGCTGGCTCGCTTTTTGAACGCTTCACTTTGAGAATTTCTGGAGAACCCTGATGGCAACTAAAGGTCAAACCGCTGCGCAACAAGCCGCCGCAGCGCGGGCTCGGAAAAAGGCACGTAAAAACGTGACCGATGCGATTGCCCACGTCCATGCCTCGTTTAATAACACCATCATCACCATTACCGACCGTCAGGGCAACGCACTTGCCTGGGCCACGTCGGGTGGTGCGGGCTTTAAGGGATCGAGGAAGTCGACGCCTTTTGCCGCGCAGGTAGCCGCTGAATCGGCCGGTCGCGCGGCTATGGAATGCGGTGTAAAAAATATCGATGTTCAGATCAAGGGCCCAGGCCCCGGCCGCGAGTCTTCGGTGCGCGCACTCAACGCACTCGGTATCAAGGTCTTGTCGATTCAAGACGTGACACCGATGCCCCATAACGGTTGCCGCCCGCCTAAAAAGCGCAGAATTTAGTACGAATACAGGCAGAATTTAGTACGAACGATGAACGCTGAGCCTTGCCTGATAGCTTTGATTTGTTGATGTTGTTTTACCAGGCCTCGGCCTTTTTTTAAGCCCACTGTTCGCCGCCTCGCTGCTTGATGCTGCAAGGCTTTCAAAGCGCGGACTCACGCAAAGACCCGACGGGTTTTTGCGCCAGACGATTGATGAAAGGATTATTCGCGTGGCACGTTATACCGGACCGAAAGCAAAACTCTCCAGACGCGAGGGTACTGATCTTTACTTGAAAAGCGCTCGCCGTTCGCTCGATGGCAAGTGCAAACTCGACTCCAAGCCAGGGCAGCACGGACGTACCTCGGGCGCCCGCACCTCAGACTTTGGCTTGCAATTGCGCGAGAAGCAAAAAGTCAAGCGCATGTATGGTGTTTTAGAACGGCAGTTCCGACGCTACTTTGCCCAGGCTGAAAGCCGGCGCGGCAACACAGGCGAAAATTTGCTTCAACTGCTCGAGTCCCGCCTAGACAATGTGGTCTACCGCATGGGTTTTGGTTCAACGCGCGCTGAGGCTCGTCAGCTTGTATCGCATCGGGCGGTGACGGTGAATGGCGAGGTTTTGAACATTCCCTCGGCCATGATTCGCCCCAACGATGTCATTGCGCTGCGCGAAAAGGCCAAAAAACAGCTGCGAATCCAGGACGCTTTGAATCTTGCCGAGCAACACGGATTTCCGCAATGGGTATCGGTGGACAAAACCAAGATGGAGGGTGTTTTTAAGGGCATGCCTGAGCGTAGTGATCTGCCATCGGACATCAACGAAAACCTGATCGTCGAGTTGTATTCGCGTTAATCCTCATACAAGGCTGCAGCGCTTGCGTGATCGGGCTGCGCTTTGACTTCTCTATTTGATTTGAAAGGAACGACTATGCAGACAGCCATGCTAAAGCCGCGCATTGTCGAGGTGGAGCAAATCGGTGCAAACCACGCCCGCGTTGTGATGGAACCTTTTGAGCGCGGGTATGGCCACACTCTGGGTAACTCGTTGCGCCGGGTTTTGCTCTCCTCGATGGTTGGCTATGCGCCCACCGAGGTGCAAATCGCGGGGGTTGTGCACGAGTATTCCACGCTGGATGGCGTGCGCGAAGATGTGGTTGACCTGCTGCTCAACCTCAAAGGTGTGGTGTTCAAATTGCATAACCGTGATGAGGTTTTTGTCACGCTTCGCAAAGACCAGCCCGGACCGGTAACCGCTTCAGAGATCGACCTTCCCCACGACGTGGAGGTGGTCAACCCCGAGCATGTGATTGCTTATCTCACCCAAGGCGGCAAGATCGATATGCAGATCAAGATCGAGCGTGGTCGTGGCTACGTGCCCGGCAGTCTCGGTCGCAGCGAGTCGCACGGCATCGGACGGGTGGTGCTCGACGCTTCGTTTTCTCCGGTGCGACGCGTGAGCTATTCGGTTGAAAGCGCCCGCGTGGAGCAACGCACGGACCTCGATCGCTTGCTGATTGACATCGAAACCAATGGCGTCATTCAACCCGAAGAAGCGGTGCGTCAATCCGCGAGGATTCTGGTTGAACAACTGTCGGTATTCGCAGCCTTAGAAGGCGGAAACGACGCGCTTGATGCCTTCTCGGGACGCACGCCGCAGCTCGACCCGATTTTGCTTCGACCGGTCGATGATCTGGAGTTGACGGTTCGCTCGGCCAACTGCCTGAAGGCTGAAAACATTTACTACATCGGTGATCTGATTCAGCGCACCGAAAACGAGCTGCTCAAGACGCCGAATCTGGGGCGTAAATCACTGAACGAAATCAAGGAAGTGCTTGCATCCCGGGGACTCACCTTGGGTATGAAGCTTGAAAACTGGCCACCATCCACCCTTGAGCGACTTTAAGTCTTGCCCTTGCTCCATCGATCAGCGTGAAGCTCAGAGAAGAAGGAATTCATCATGCGTCACCGTAGCGGACTTCGTAAACTCAACCGAACCAGCAGCCACCGTACCGCGCTCTTTCGCAATTTATGTAACGCTTTGCTCAAGCATGAGGCGATCAAAACCACCCTGCCCAAGGCCAAGGAGTTGCGCCGTGTGGTCGAGCCGCTGATTAACCTGGGCAAGACACCGAATCTTGCCAACCGGCGGCTTGCCTTTGATCGGCTGCGCGACCGAGACATGGTCGTAAAGATCTTTGACGAACTGGGTCCACGCTATGCCAAACGCAGCGGTGGCTATGTGCGGATTTTGAAGTTTGGCTTTCGCCAGGGTGATAACGCCCCGATGGCTTTTGTCGAATTGATGGATCGCCCGGAAGCCGAACAGGGAACAGCGCTCTGAGGCATCAACAGCCAAGGCGCTGAAGATGCGAAGTGAAGCGCTCTTGCAGTGGCAGGGCACGCTGGTGCTCTTGCGCAAGGAAGTCATCCGGTTTCGCAAGGTAAGCGTGCAAACGGTGCTTGCACCGGTGCTTTCGGCTGTATTGTTCCTGATCGTCTTTCAGCATGTGCTGGCTGGCCGCATGAATCTTCCAGGCGAAATGAGCTACGCGGCATTCCTTGTCCCTGGGCTGGCGATGATGGCTTTGCAGCAAAACGCCTTCGCCAACAGCTCCTCGTCGCTCACCCAAAGCAAGGTCACCGGAAATCTGGTTTTTCTCTTGCTCACCCCCCTGCCCGCATGGTCCTGGTTTGTGGGTTATGTGGGCGGCGGCGTGGTCCGGGGGCTTGTGGTCGGGCTGGCGGTTTGGCTCTCGACTTTGCCCTTCGTCTGGACTTGGCCGGTGCACCCCGGCTATGCGCTGGCCATGCTGCTGATCGCCGCTGTGTTGATGTCGGCACTCGGTTTACTCGCCGGCCTTTGGGCCGACAAATGGGACCAGTTATCGCTCTTTCAATCATTTCTGATCAATCCGCTCAGTTTTCTAGCTGGGGTCTTTTACTCCGTACAGTCTTTGCAAGAGCCCTGGAAGCAGCTTGCGCACGCCAACCCATTTTTTTACATGATTGATGGCCTGCGCTGGAGTTTTTATGGCGTTTCGGACGCTGCGGCCGAACTGGATTTCGCGGTTTCGATCGGTTTTTGCATCGCCGTCAGCCTGATCTGTTGTGTGATGCTCCAGCGTGGCTGGCGAATCCGACACTGAGGCTTGGGCTGGTCGCGTGAATACTTTTAACTTTCCTCCCGTGAAAATGCCCAAGACCGAGGGCGAGTTACGAGCGTCGGTTCGTGAGCTTGTCAGGCAAGAAGTCGAGGCTGGACGAATCATTCCCCAAAGCAACAGCTGGTCGATCCACGATGCCGCGTTTAGCCGCAGGCTGGGGCAAGCGGGCTTCCTGGGGATGACCTGGCCACGCCGCTACGGCGGCCATGAACGCAGCACGCTGGAGCGCTACGTGGTGGTCGAAGAGTTGCTTGCAGCCGGTGCGCCCGTCGGGGCGCATTGGGTAGCCGATCGTCAGAGCGGTTACCAGATCTTGCACCATGGCTCGGAGAGGGCGCGCGCCGAAATCCTTCCGCGAATCGCTGCCGGCGAGTGTTTTTTTGGCATTGGCATGAGCGAACCCGACTCCGGCTCTGATCTGGCAGCGGTTCGCAGTCGTGCCCGAAAAACCGCGGATGGCTGGCGTATCTCGGGCAGCAAGATCTGGACCAGCGGTGCCCATCATGCGCACTACCTGATCGCGTTGCTGCGTACGGGCGGGCCAGAGGCTCAGCGGCAGGGCGGACTGACCCAATTCATTATCGACACCAGGCAATCAGGTATCGAAATTCGCCCGATTTACAACCTGTATGGCGGGCATGACTTCAATCAGATCACTTTTGACGACTGCTGGGTACCGGACGACATGATGATTGGTGAGGAGGGCAGCGGCTGGGATCGGGTTACCGGCGAGCTTGCCTTCGAACGATCGGGCCCGGATCGCTTTTTGACAACCTTTCCGCTTCTGACAAAGGCATTGACTGCGCTTTCGGATTCGGCGCAGTGCGCGCAGGCGGGCCAGCTTGCTGATCAGGATGCGGCACAAATCGGGCGTATGCTCAGCCATTTGATGGCCTTAAGGACGATGTCTGGCTCCATTGCGGGCATGCTCGAACAAGGCGAGCAACCGCTTGTCGAAGCCGCCTTGGTGAAAGATCTTGGTACCGCTTTTGAACGCGAGATTCCCGAACGCCTGCGAAGTCTACTGCCGCTTGAAGCGATGCTCGGTGATGAGCGATCGCTCGCCCACCAGTGGGGTATGACCATGCTGCAGGCGCCATCCTTTACCCTGCGTGGCGGCACCCGCGAGATCTTGCGCGGGATGATCGCGCGCGGCCTCGGGCTGCGTTAGGCCTTCATCTTCGTTAGGCCTGTATCTTCCTTAGGCTTGTATCCGCGTTAGTGGCTGTATCTGCCTTGGGTCTGTATTGGCGTTAGGTCTGTATTGGCGTTGGGGGCTATATGAACGATTCGGCAGCGGGCGAGCAAGCAAACCAGGCCTTGATTGACGCGGTCGATCGGGTTGCGCTTTTACATGGCGAACGCAGTTTGCGGGAGTCGGCGGAAGCGGGGCAGTGGCCGCAAGCCTTGTGGCAGGATTTGCAAGCGCTCGGCATTGCCAGGGCGAGCCTCGCAGAAGAGGATGGCGGCGCCGACCTAAGCCTTGCCGAGTTGCTGCCTATTCTCGGAAGGTTGGCGTTTCATGCGCTTGCGGTGCCGATGGTCGAAACCGCGGTCGCGCTGGCTCTTTCGCGCCGCGCTGACTTCTTGCCTGCCGGGTGGCTATACGATCAGCCGCTCACTTTGGGTCTGATGGATTCGCAGGGCAGGCTTCAGGGGCTTGCCTACGGTCCGCATTGTAAGGCTGCTCTGGTTGCGCTGGGCAGCGGGCATGAGGCATCGCTGGCATGGCTCGATCTGCCTTCTGATAGCGCAGGCCTTGAGCGTGGCGGCTTGAGTCCTGCAGCCCAGGACGCTGCCGGTGGTGCGCCACTGGCTCAGGTGGCGATTGCGATGGTCCATCGCCGCAATCTTGCTGGCGAAGCCTGTTGCGATCTGCAATGTTCGCGCGCCTATCTCGATTCCTTGCCCAAACGTTCTTTGCCGCATGCCGATCGATGGTTGATGCAAGCCGGAGCGCTGATGCGAAGCGTTCAGATGAGCCACGCGATGAGCAAAGCCTTGGAGCTTTCTTTGCAGTTTGCCAACGACCGGGTGCAGTTTGGTAAGCCGATTGGCAAATTCCAGGCGGTTCAACATATGCTGGCGGTGATGGCCAGCGAAGTCGCTGCCGCATCGGCGATTGTTGCGCGCGCGAGCCAGGTTTTCAGCGCCTCGCGTTGGCCCGATCCGGTTGATGCAGACGCATGCCAGTGGTGGGTTGGCGCAGCCAAGGCCCGTTGCGGTGAGGCCTCAGCAAAGGTCTTTGAAATCGCCCATCAGGTACACGCTGCCATGGGTTACACCCGCGAACATCTCTTGCACTTCAGCAGTCGACGTCTCCTGGCCTGGCGCGATAGCTTTGGTGCCGAATATGAATGGCAAAAGCGCCTGGGGCATCAGGCCATGGCATTGGGTCCCGACAAACTCTGGCCCAGGCTTGCTGAGCACTGAGGACGTCGAAGGAGCATGGCTTTGTGAGTCGATTTGTGAATCATTAGCCAAGCCGCTTGGGCCGCCTGTGTCCTAGCCGGTTTCCCTGAGCCAGCGCGCAATGTCGCGCGCGAAATAGGTGAGCACGCCGTCGGCTCCGGCACGTCGAAAAGCCAACATCGATTCGAGGGCGACGGTTCTTTCATCGAGCCATCCCATGTGCGCAGCCGCTTTGAGCATGGCGTACTCGCCGCTTACCTGATAAACAAAGGTCGGTACCCGAAACTGCTGCTTCACCCGATGGAGGATGTCCAGGTAGGGCATACCGGGTTTGACCATCACCATGTCAGCGCCCTCAGCCAAGTCAAGCGCAACCTCGCGCAGCGCTTCGTCACTGTTGCCCGGATCCATTTGATAGGTTTTTTTGTTGCTCTTGCCAAGGTTTTTTGCCGAGCCAACCGCATCCCGAAAGGGTCCGTAAAACCCGGATGCGTATTTGGCCGAGTAGGCCATGATTTGGGTATGGATAAAGCCCTCGTTTTCCAACATGCTGCGGATTGCCGCAACCCTTCCGTCCATCATGTCCGAGGGCGCAAGCACGTCAACACCTGCCTGAGCCTGAACCCTCGCCTGGGCCACCAAAATCGCTGTGGTTTCATCATTCAGTACATAGCCGTCGGCATCAAGAACCCCATCCTGGCCGTGGCTGGTATAGGGATCCAGTGCAACATCGGTCAACACGCCGAGTTCGGGAAAGCGCTCTTTCATGAGGCGTACGGTCCGCGGGATCAGTCCGTCCGGTTCGGTGGCAAGCATGCCATCTGCCGTCTTGAGTGAGGCTTCGATCACCGGGAAAATCGCAATCACCGGAATACCCAGGTTTAAGCAGTCTTCGGCAACCGAGAGCAGGCGGTCGGGGCTGAATCGGCTCACACCGGGCATGGACAAAACCGCTTCCTCGGCGTTTTGTTTGTCAATCACGAAGACCGGATAAATCAAGTTGTCGACGCTGAGCTGATGCTCGCGAACTAGGCGGCGCGACCAGTCGTGTTTACGGCTTCGCCGGGCGCGAAAGGCTGGGAATCCGGCCGTATGAAGGCCTTGATGCGGATCATTTGCGCTCATCGTGCTCGAGTCCTTTCGTTTTGGTGGGATATTGGGACTTGGTTAGCCCTGGAGAGCCCCCAGGCGAGCCCTCAGGAGCACCCGCAAGGGTACCCTCAGGCGAGACCTTGATAGCACATCTGTCGGCTGAACTTGGCCGCATGTCAGTTTGACCAAGCACAGATCTTGCGATTTTTTGTCTAGGCTTTATCATAGACAACCAGTGCGGCTGAGGGTGAGCTGCAAGTCTTGAAGAAGACTTTGCGCGGTTTGGCCTTGGTTTGCATTGCCCGCTTCTCCTCCCTGAGCGGGAGCCTTCCATTGAAAGGCGTTTGCCCCGGCTTGATGCCGGGGCCTCTTTTTTTGCTGACCGGATCTGCTCGCACGCGAATTGTCATGGCTTGAGTCGTCTCTGCCTGTTGCCTGAATGTTCTTTGGGTGTTGATCGTAAGCCAGCGGGTTCGGCGCGTTGAAAAAAGCCTGCGCGTCCATTTCTTGGGACGTCTGAAACGTTTTACAGATTTTGCCCGCCTGGGACAAGTCCCTGTTGTGCATCCTCCGCCACAAGCCAGGCGCTAATACGCTGCCGCGTTTCGTCAAGTCCAATGCGGTGCGTTGCGGAAAACAAAAGGCAGTGGACGCGATTCTGCTCGCCCGGAACATCCGGCGATTCAAGCGTTTGACGCATCGCCTTTAAAGCGAGTAGGCGCGCTTGGTGGGTCAACTTATCCGCCTTGGTGAGCAGCATCAAGACCGGGATGTGGGGCGCAATCCAGCCTAGTAGATCCTCATCGAGTGCGGTGAGTCCGCGTCTCGCATCGCTGATCAAGACCACTGCGCGCAGGTTCTTACGTGCTTGCAAATACTGCCCCGCCAGCCGATCCCATTGCGCTTTGGTGTGAATCGGAGCTTCGGCATAGCCATAGCCCGGGGTGTCAACAAGGCGTCCGATCAGCACGGGAAGGTTCTGCGGCAACCGGTCAGCGCGAGGCTTTGTTTGGCCATTTGCACTTGTTCCGGACTCGGGGTTAGCGCTTGCAGGTAATCGCAGATTGAACAAATTAAGCGCTTGGGTACGTCCCGGCGTTTTTGAGGCGTACGCCAGTCGCTTGCGTTCACAAAGTGTGTTGATGGCCGATGATTTGCCGGCGTTGGATCGACCGACGAAGGCAATCTCGGGCAAGTCGTCCTTCGGCAGGTGTTCGAGACGAACAACCGTATCAAGGAATTGGGCAGTGTGGAGCAGGCTCATCGGATGAATTACGCAGGCTATTGTAGAATCGGGCGCTTGCGGTCACCTAAGGCCGTGTTGCTTTGGCCTTTATCCGAGAACATGTGATGAATTCAGTCATGCAAACGCCGGTCCTCTTCACAGGCCCTACCGAACCGCCTTGTTGCTTGGGCTTTTTTATGCCCCGTTTTTCGCTCAAAGCGATGCTGCAACAGGCTTTCTTAAGCCTCGGCCTTGTCTTTGCGATCATCAGCGGCGCTGCGATGGCGCAGGACAAGCCTGCCGCCAAGGTCGCCAAGCCGGATGTCGCCGCTGGTCAGCAAATCGCGGCTGGGGTCTGCGCGGGTTGTCACGGCGCTGACGGCAACAGCCAGATTCCGACCAACCCGAAACTGGCTGCCCAACATGCCGCCTACCTGGGCAAGCAATTGCACAACTTCAAGCCGCGCGCCGATGGCAAACCACCGGAGCGCAACAATGCGATCATGCAGGGTTTTGCCGCTGCGCTTGACGAACAGCAAATCCGCGACGTGGCCGCGTATTATGCGGCTCAAAAGCTCAAGCCCTCCGCAGCGAAAGATCAATCACTCGTTGAACTAGGCCAAAAAATTTACCGCGGCGGCATCGCTGATAAAGCGGTCCCCGCTTGCGCGGGTTGCCACAGCCCCAATGGTGCGGGCATTCCGGACCAGTACCCGCGCCTGCAAGGCCAGTATGCCGAATACACCGAATCGCAATTGGTCGCTTTTCGGGCGGGCACCCGGGCAAACAGTGGGCAAATGATGACCATCTCCGCCCGTTTGTCGGATAAGGAAATGAAGGCTGTTGCTGATTACATTGCCGGGATGCGCTAAACCGCGAGGCGTTGATTGCCTATGCGTTGAGCAGCAGCCTCGTACTTCAGCCATAGTCTCCTAACTCAACAACAGTCGCGTAACTCAGCAGCAGCCTCATCACGCTGCGCTTAGCGCAATCCAGCACTCCGAACCCGCAAGAGGCCTCAAGTTGACACAAGCGAGAGCCCGTGAAATTACACCGCAAAGCCTCTGGCAACAAAGGCGGGTTTTGTTGCAGGCGCTGTCTGCGCCAGCCTTCGTCGCGCAGTCGCTAAAAGCGCCATTCGCGAAAGCCCCATTGGCACTGGCTGCGGCTGCAAGCGGCGGCATCGTGCGCTCACAGGGCACGGTACTCAGCCCGCCGCAGGCAAGCGGACTTGAAGTCCTTGCGGCAAAGCCTTCGGCTTTTTCGACCTTGGAAAAACCGACCTCGCACCGTGATGTCACCACTTACAACAACTTTTATGAGTTCGGCACCGACAAGGAAGACCCTGCTCTTTATGCTGGCTCGCTCAAAACAAGGCCTTGGACGATTCGCATCGAAGGCGAGTGCGCAAAGCCACAAACGGTGGATATTGAAGCGCTTTTGCGGCTTGCGCCGATCGAGGAGCGAATTTATCGGATGCGCTGCGTCGAGGGCTGGTCGATGGTCATCCCCTGGCTGGGCTATCCGCTCTCGGCCCTGATCAGGCGGGCTGAGCCGCTTGGCAATGCCAAGTATCTGGAGTTTCAGACGCTGGCCGACCGTCAGCAAATGCCTGGGCTGCGTTCCACGGTGTTGCAGTGGCCATACACCGAGGGCTTGCGACTTGACGAGGCGATGCATCCGCTCACCTTGCTATCTCTTGGTCTTTACGGCGAGGTACTGCCCAAACAAAACGGCGCGCCAGTGCGACTGGTTGTGCCCTGGAAGTACGGGTTCAAGAGCGCCAAGTCGATCGTTCGCATACGCTTTGTGGAAAAACAGCCGGTCAACAGCTGGATGCAGTCGGCGCCCCGGGAATACGGGTTTTACTCCAATGTCAATCCCGAAGTGGCTCATCCGCGCTGGTCACAAGCAACCGAGCGGCGCATCGGTGAGGACGGCCTTTTGAGCCGTAAACGCAAGACCTTGATGTTCAACGGCTATGCCGATCAGGTCGCGGGGCTTTACGCCGGGATGGATCTGCGCAAGTTTTTCTGAGTGCCAAAAACGCTCACCTTGCTGTTGGCAAGTTTGCCTTTTGCGCGCTGGGTTTATCTCATCGCGACCGACCAGCTTGGCGCCAATCCGGTTGAGTTTCTGACCCGTTCGAGCGGCACCTGGACGCTCGTCTTGCTGGCTGCAACCCTTAGCATGACGCCGATGCATAGGCTGAGCGGCTCGACGCAGTGGGTTGCCCAGCGCCAAAGCCTTGGACTTTTCTGTTTCTTTTACGGCAGCTTGCACGCCTTGTGCTGGGCCTGGTTTGACCAAGGCCTTGAACCCGATCTGATGGCAGATGACCTGATCACCCGGCCATTCATCGCCTTTGGGATGGCAGGCTGGCTTATCTTGCTGGTACTGGCTGCGACTTCACATCGACGGGCCAAGCGACGTCTAGGAAGACGCTGGAAAACTTTGCACCGAAGTATTTACCTCCTGGCGATCGCGGTGGTGCTGCATTACCTCTGGCACAAAGCGGGCAAAAACGATTTCTCCGAGGCCGGTCCCTGGTCAGCTTTGCTCATTGGCCTGCTGTTGTTCAGGCTTCCCCTTGCCAGAGTGCGGCAATGGTTTCGCGCTGCCGGATCACCCGAACGTTAGTGCCGTCGACCAAGAGCTCAACCGCTCGCGGCCTTGCGTTGTAGTTTGAGCTCATCGACATCCCATAGGCTCCGGCCGAGAGCACAGCAAGCAGATCATGTTCTTGTCCGATTCGCAAAGGGCGCGACTTCCCGAGCCAGTCACCCGATTCACAGACCGGCCCGACGACGTCGTAAAGCCTTGACTCGCTTGCTGCAGGCGATACTTCGACAATCGGGTGATAACCCTCGTAAAGCGCCGGTCGGATGAGATCGTTCATCGCCGCGTCGACCACCGCAAAAGCGCGATCGCCGTTGTGTTTGACGTATTCGAGGCGGGTCAAAAGTAATCCGGCGTTGCCAACCAGTGCGCGTCCAAACTCAAACACCAAGCCCATCGAAGCCGCAAGGCGGTGCTCAAGGAGCCGATCAACGATCGCCCGCATGAACTGCGCAGCCGATGGCGGCTCTTCTTCGTCGTAGCGGATGCCGAGTCCGCCGCCCAGATCAAGATGCCTCAACCCAATGCCCAGCCCATCGAGTTGATCGATCAACTCGAGCAGCTTGTCGAGCGCTGCCATAAAGGGCGCCATTTCGGTGATTTGCGAACCAATATGGCAATCAATGCCCACCAGCTCAAGTCCGGGACTGTTTGCGGCCTCGCGATAGAGCGTCAAGGCCTCCTCATGGCCGATTCCGAACTTGTTTTCCTTAAGACCTGTGGAAATGTAAGGATGGCTTTTTGCATCGACATCCGGATTGACCCGCAGCGAAACCGGCGCACGCATTCCCAGAGCGATGGCGATCGCATTGATTCTGCGCAGCTCGGCAGCGCTTTCAACGTTAAAGCACTTCACGCCGATCTTGAGCGCGGCCTCGATTTCGTCGCTGCGCTTACCAACGCCTGAAAACACGACTTTTTCAGGCGATCCACCGGCCTTGAGCACCCGGGCGAGTTCGCCCCCGGACACGATGTCAAAGCCGGCTCCGGCCTCGGCAAAAAAACGCAGAATCGAAAGGTTCGGATTGGCCTTGACGGCATAGCAAATCAATGCCTCTCTGCCATGCAAGGCCGCTTCAAAGGCTTGCCAGTGGCTGCTGAGCGCTTGCCTTGAATAAACCCAGGCGGGCGTTCCGAATCGTGCAGCGATGTCCTGCAAAGGAACCGATTCCACACAAAGCCCCTGATCGGCGTAGGCAAGCCAGTTCAAGTGTTCAAGCGAAATCGACATGGTAGGCAAAAGCCTTCGGAGGCAGGCTTAGCGGGCCGCGTTGGCCGCAGGCGTTCATGCAAGCGCTCAGAATCAGGCTTGCAAGCATGATAGACATTGCCCGAAGCAAACGAGAAGGCAATGAGCGCAGTCGGGCTTGGCTGCTGTGATCAAAGCGCCCGCTCAAAGATGGCTGCGTGCCCCGCAGCGGGCCTACAATACGGCTTTCGACAATCGGGCTGGTTGTGTGGGTCCGCATAGGGATGAGCGTAGCATGAGCGATTCAGATTTCGAGCGGCAAGGCATGGCGGTGCTCGCCAGCATCGAATCACAACTCGAAGCGCTGATGCAAACAACTAGCGTGCAATGGGACAGCGCATTGGAGGGTACGGTGCTGCGTTTGACCTTTGACGATGACTCGCGCATCGTGATCAACCTGCAAGCGCCGCTTCGGGAAATCTGGCTTGCCTCAAGGCGAGGCGGTTTTCATTTTCGACGGGATCCGGCAGGCGGATGGCTCGATACCCGTGATGCCTGTCTGCTGGGAGAGCGCGTTGCTCAAGAAGTGGCGCATCATGCTGCAATCCCTGTCGAGCCGCTGACTCTTGCCTGAGCGCAGCGCTGGACGATCAGGGTTGCACGCCGGGTACCGAAGGCGCATCGGAAAACTGCCAGTCGTTGCCAATCAGATTGACGCCGTCGGGCGCTGAAGGTCTTCGCTCGGGCGAGCGGCTCAGCGATCGCTCAATGGCCTGGATCCAGATCGGCAAAGCAAGCCCGCCACCGGTTTCGCGTTCGCCGAGCTTGCGCGGCGTGTCAAAGCCAACCCATGCCACAGCCACCACATCACCGCCATAACCGGCAAACCAGGCATCGACCGAATCGTTGGTGGTGCCGGTCTTTCCTGCCAGATCGCTACGCTTAAGCGTAGCGGTTGCCTTGGCTGCGGTGCCGGAAACTGCCACTTCGTGCAGCAAGGAATCCATCAAAAAGGCATTGCGCGGGCTGACCGCGCGGATGCTCTCATTGCCTGCACTCAAGGGTTTGGCTGCGGCAAGCAAGCGCCCCTCCCGATCGGTAATCGTCCGAATCAGATAAGGGTCGATCTTGTAGCCCCCATTTGAAAACACCGCATAGCCGGCAAGCAATTGCAAGGGCGTGACGCTCCCGGCTCCCAAGGCCATGGTGAGGTAGGGCGGATGTTTTTCCGCTTCAAAGCCAAACCGCTGGATCCATGACTGCGCATAGCGGGTGCCGATTGACTGCAAGAGCCGGATCGACACCATGTTCTTTGATCGCGCAAGTGCAGTCCGCAATTGCATCGGTCCGTCATATTTTCCATCATAGTTTTTCGGATCCCAGACCTGTCCGCCGGTCAGCGCCGGGTCGATGGAAATCGGTGCATCGTTGACAATGCTAGCGCCGTGAAAGCCTTTTTCAAGTGCGGCGGAATAAATGAAGGGCTTAAAGGCCGAGCCCGGTTGACGCTGCGCTTGGGTGACCCGGTTGAATTTGTTGCGGCCAAAATCAAAGCCACCGACCAAGGCCCGGATCGCGCCGTCGTCTCGGCTTGCCGAGACAAAGGCCGCTTGAACGTCGGGCAGTTGCACAATTTCCCAGCCGCCCTGGGGCATGGAAGCGATTCGAACCAGTGCGCCACGGCGTATCCGCCGCGCTGCGGGCGCGCGCTCACCCAGTGCATTGGCGGCAAACTTTAGCCCTTCTGGACCGATCACGATGTTGCCTAGCTTGCCGCGGCTGACGGTCACCTGTCTGGGGTCGGCACGCAGCACGACGGCAGCAAGCAGCTCATCGATATCGTCGCGGTCATCCAGGGCGTTTTCAACCGCTTCCTCTAAACCCTCGTCATGAAGGGGCAATTCAACGTAGCTTTCGGGCCCGCGGTACCCGTACTTGCGGTCGTAATCAAGAATTCCCTGCCGCACCGCAAGTTCGGCGGCTTGTTGTTCGGCGGCATTGATCGTGGTGTAAACCTTCAGGCCCAGCGCGTAGGCGTCATCACGAAACAAATCGACCGCCATCTTGCGGGCCATCTCGGCCACATAAGGGGCTCGGGTGGGGTACTCGGCTGAAGCCGGAACCACACGGATCGGTTCATTCAGCGCTGCACGATACTGGGCCTCGGTGAGAAAGCCTTCGGCGCGCATGCGCCCAAGGACATAATGCGCCCTTGCAGCTGCCCGCTTGGGGTTTACGACCGGGTTGAATCGCGAGGGCGCTTTAGGCAGCCCCGCAAGCAAGGCCGCTTCAATCGGGCTGAGCTGCTGCAGGCTTTTGTTGAAGTACACCCTGGCTGCCGACGCAAAGCCATAAGCCCGCTGACCGAGGTAAATCTGATTCATGTAAAGCTCAAGAATCTGGGTCTTGCTGAGCGTCTCTTCGATACGCATGGCAAGCAAGACTTCGTAGATTTTGCGGATGTAGCTCTTTTCAGTAGAGAGAAAAAAGTTTCGGGCCAGTTGCATCGTGATCGTGCTTGCGCCCTGCTCTTTGCCGCCTGAAATCAGGTTGGCGATCGCCGCCCGAACAATGCCCAGTAAATCCACGCCGTGATGCTCAAAAAACCGGGAGTCTTCGGCGGCAAGAATCGCATCGCGCATCAGCTTGGGTGTTTCGCTTGCCCGCAGGGGGCTTCGACGCTCTTCACCGAATTCGCCAATCAGCACGCCGTCAGCGGTGTAAATACGAAGCGGGATCTTTGGCTGATACTCAAGCAGTGCATTGACGGTCGGGAGCCGATCCATCGCAAGAATGAAGGCAAGGGCAAGACAGGCGGCAAGTGATAAGGCTCCAACGCTGACGATCGCAAAGGCCCAGGCAAACCATCGGGTCCAGGCGAGGCCTCCGTAATCGGGCCGAGGGGGCCGCCCGCGGTGCTTGCCGCCGCCATCTCCACCGCCGCCTAGGCCCCCACCCCCACTTCCACCGCCACCTCCACCTCCAGCGCTGCCCGCACCGCTTGCAGCCGCCCCGCCCGATCGACGTCCACCGGCTGCCGCAGAGGCAGCCTCGGCGCGCTGCTGAACCGTTCGCGCCGGGTTGCCTGCGCGCGATGCGATGGCCTGCTGGGTGGCTTCGCGAAGGCTCAACCTTGGCTCGCGACCCGGGTTGCGCGAAAGGCGGGCATGGTCAAAGGTTTCATCGGGGGGCGGAAGTCGTGGATTGGCCATGCTTTTGTGCATCAGAGTGTGCCGATTATGGCTTGTTTTGAAATCAGGACGACCTCGTTTGCCGAACCGAAAATGCGGCATGATCGGGCTCTAGCCCACAGGTTTAGCTCTTGCAACATGACAAGCCCATTTCTCGATCCGAGCCGAAGCCCGATCGCCCTGATCGGCATGATGGGGTCTGGTAAGTCCACCGTCGGTAAGCGGCTTGCGCGTGCTCTTGGCCGTCCCTTTCTGGACGCTGACAGCGAACTCGAAAGACGTTGCGGCGTGCCGGTGCAAACAATTTTCGAGCTCGAAGGCGAGGAAGGATTCAGGCGCCGTGAATCGGAGCTCTTGCAAGGCCTCACGGTGCGGCCTGATTTAATTCTTGCCACCGGCGGCGGCGCGGTGCTACGGCCTGAAAACCGCGAACACTTGCGTCAATCCTGCTGTGTGATCTACCTGCAGGCAAGTTTGCAGGATTTGTGGATGCGCCTTCGCCACGACCGGTCGCGCCCCTTGCTCAAAACCGATGACCCAAAGGCTCGCATCGCCGAGCTTTTGCAGCTTCGGGAACCGATTTACCAGGACCTGGCGCACTGGAGCATTCCAACCGGCCGCCAGGCCCCCGAACGTGTTGTGCAGGACATTATCCGCTTGCTTGCCTTGAGGTAAACCATGACCAGCCCTGCCGAGTCCGACGCGGTACCCACTTCGAGCATGCGCAGCAGCGCTTCAGCCTTGCGCAGGTTGCGGGTCGAGCTTGGAGCGCGCTCCTACGACATTTTGATCGGACCCGATTTGCTTGCGCAAGACGAGAGCTGGGTCGCGCTGGTGGCCGGCCGCCAGGTCGCGCTTGTGACCAACCAGCTACTCGCAACGCTGCATGCGCCCAAGCTGCGCGCTGCCATCGAGCCTCACGCGGCAAAGCTTATCCAGATTGATCTGCCCGATGGCGAGCGTTACAAGGACTGGCAACATCTGCAGCTGATTTTCGATGCATTGCTTAGCCATCGCTTTGATAGACGCTGTTTGCTTATCGCCTTTGGCGGCGGCGTGGTCGGCGATATGACTGGCTTTGCGGCCGCCTGCTATCAGCGCGGTGTGGATTTCGTGCAGATGCCAACGACGCTGCTGGCGCAGGTCGATTCCTCCGTGGGGGGGAAAACAGGCATCAATCATCCGGCTGGCAAGAACATGATCGGCGCCTTTCATCAACCCAAAATGGTGCTTGCAGACACCAGCTGGTTACAAAGCCTGCCGCCGCGTGAGTTAAGCGCGGGCCTAGCCGAGGTGATCAAACACGGTGCGATAGCCGATCGGTCTTACCTCGAGCAAGTCTGCCGGGACATGCCTGCGCTGCGGCGCGCTGATCCCCAAGCCTTGGCGGCAGCGGTCGCAGGCTCTTGCGCAATCAAGGCCGCGGTCGTGGGCGAGGACGAGCGCGAAGACGACAGACGAGCGGTACTGAATTTTGGACACACCTTCGGGCATGCGATTGAAGCAGGCATGGGCTACGGCGTTGTGTTGCACGGCGAAGCGGTTGGCACCGGCATGGTGATGGCTTCGGCGCTTTCGCAGCGCTTGGGCCTTCTGACCCCTGCCGAACGCGAGCTGCTTCTGAGCGCGATCAACGCCGCAGCCTTGCCGATGCGCGCGCCGGCTTGGTCGACTGCCGAGTACTTGAGGTGGATGTCGATCGATAAAAAGGCCAGGGCCGGGCGTCCGCGCTTTGTGCTCTTGGAGGGTTTAGGCAGGGCCATCGTGCGCGAAGTCGATGAGGAAACGCTCGATCAAAGCATCAAGGCTTGCCTTAGCTAAACAAACAGGCAGGCTGCCCTGAGCCGCTCACCGATCAGACCAAGCGCTGGGCACGCTGCAGTGACGGGGATTGATGACGATGCGATGTCTGCCTCGATATACTGCACGGTTCGTCTAACACCCGTTGCTGCACTGCCACAATTATGAGCGAAGCATCCCAAGCATTCTCGAGCTCAGCGATGAGCCAGGCACCTCAGGCCCAAGGGCTTTACGATCCCAGCCGCGAACACGATGCTTGCGGCGTCGGTTTCGTGGCCCATATCAAAGGCCAAAAGAGCCACCGCATCGTTGAGCAGGGACTACAAATTCTCGGCAACCTCGATCACCGCGGTGCCGTGGGGGCCGACCCGCTCATGGGCGACGGTGCCGGCATTCTGATTCAAATGCCTGATCAGTTTTTCCGGGAGGAAATGGCCAAGCAAGCGCTTTACCTGCCGCCGGCTGGCGAGTATGGCGTTGGCATGGTTTTTTTGCCGAAAGAACAGGCCTCACGACTTGCCTGTCAGCAGGAATTAGAACGTGCAATCAGCGCAGAGGGACAATTGCTGCTCGGATGGCGTGATGTTCGGGTGGATCGCGATATGCCGATGTCTCCGACCGTTCGGGCCAAGGAACCGGTGATTCGGCAAGTCTTTATCGGACGCGGCCCGGATGTGCGGGTGGTCGATGCCTTCGAGCGCAAGCTTTATGTCATCCGCAAAATGGCAAGTCATGCGATTCAGGCTTTGCGGCTCAGTCACGGGCGCGAGTACTTTGTGCCTTCGATGTCTGCGCGCACCATCGTTTACAAAGGCCTTTTGTTGTGCCATCAGGTGGGTCAGTACTACCGCGATCTTGCCGATCCGCGGCTTATATCGGCTTTAGCGCTGGTTCATCAACGTTTCTCGACCAATACGTTTCCAGAATGGCCGCTTGCGCATCCCTACCGGATGATTGCCCACAACGGTGAGATCAACACGGTAAAGGGCAACTACAACTGGCTGCGCGCGCGCGAGGGGGTGATGCGCTCGCCGGTGCTCGGGCAAGACCTCGCCAAACTCTATCCCATCGTTTACCCGGGCCAGTCCGATACCGCAACCTTTGATAACTGTCTTGAATTGCTGGTGATGGCCGGCTACCCGATCGCCCAGGCGATGATGATGATGATTCCGGAGGCCTGGGAGCAGCACAGCCTGATGGATCCAAAACGTAGAGCGTTCTACGAATATCATGCTGCGATGATGGAACCCTGGGATGGTCCGGCTGCAATCACCTTTACCGATGGCCGCCAGATTGGCGCCACGCTCGATCGCAACGGCCTGCGTCCAGCGCGCTATTGCATCACCGATGATGACCTGGTGGTGATGGCCTCCGAGGCAGGTGTGCTGCCAATTCCCGAAAGCCGCATTGTGAAAAAGTGGCGTTTGCAACCGGGCAAAATGTTTTTGATCGATCTCGAGCAAGGTCGCATCATCGACGATCAGGCCTTGAAGGATCAACTCGCCAATGCCCGTCCCTGGCGCGAGTGGATTGAAGCGGTCCGGGTCAAGCTTGATGATGTGCGCTTGTCAGAGACCGCAGCCGATGTGGAAGTTTCAAGCGCAGCCAGCTTGCTGGACCGGCAGCAGGCTTTTGGCTACACCCAGGAGGACCTCAAGTTTTTGATGTCTCCGATGGCAGTTTCGGGCGAAGAAGCCGTGGGGTCGATGGGTAATGATTCACCACTGGCTGTCCTCTCCTCAAAAAATAAGCCGCTTTATCACTATTTCAAGCAACTCTTTGCGCAGGTTACCAACCCTCCGATCGATCCGATTCGTGAACAACTGGTGATGTCGCTGGTGTCCTTCATCGGACCCAAGCCCAATTTGCTCGATCTCAATGCGGTCAACCCGCCGCTGCGTCTTGAAGTCACGCAGCCGGTGTTAAACAACGACGACATGGCCAAGTTGCGCCATATCGATCGCTACACCGCAGGAAAGTTCCGATCGCTTGAGCTGGGAATCACCTACCCGACGGTTTGGGGCAAAGAAGGGATCGAGGCCTGTCTTGCCTCCTTGCGGGCCAAGGCCGAAGAGGCGGTACATGCAGGCTACACGGTGCTGATTCTTTCGGATCGGCGCTGCGATCGTGACCATGTGGCGATCCCGGCCCTTCTTGCAACGAGTGCCATTCATTTGCATTTGGTCAATCGCGGTTTGCGAACCCGCACCGGCCTGGTGGTGGAAACTGGCTCGGCGCGTGAAGTGCATCACTTCGCGCTCTTGGCTGGCTATGGCGCCGAGGCCATACATCCCTATTTGGCCCTTGAAACGCTTGCGGAAATGGCCCGAGGTATGCCGCAAGACATGAATGCTGAAAAAGCCATCAAAAATTATATCAAAGCGCTTGGCAAGGGGCTCATGAAAGTGATGTCGAAAATGGGCATCTCGACCTACATGAGTTATTGCGGCGCTCAGATTTTTGAAGCGGTCGGATTGTCGACGGAGTTTGTAGACCAGTACTTCACCGGCACGCCATCGAATGTCGGAGGCGCTGGCATTTTTGAGATTGCAGAAGAGGCGATTCGCGTTCACCAAGCGGCGTTTAGCGCCGACCCGGTGTTATCGACTGGTCTTGATGCGGGCGGCGAGTATGCTTATAGAAGTCGCGGCGAAGACCATATGTGGACGCCGGATTCGATTGCAAAGTTACAGCATGCTGTTCGATCAGCAAGTGCCTCAACCTATAAAGATTATGCGACGCTGATCAATGATCAGAGCCGACGGCATATGACCTTGCGCGGTTTGTTTGAGTTTCGCTGGCAACAATGCAAAGCAATCCCGCTTGATGAGGTCGAAGCAGCCTCGGAAATCGTCAAGCGATTTGCCACCGGGGCAATGTCGCTGGGGTCGATTTCGACCGAGGCGCACAGCACCCTCGCGATTGCGATGAATCGCATTGGCGGCAAGAGCAACACCGGCGAAGGTGGCGAAGACGAGATGCGTTATGTCGCAGAAATGCGCGCCGGACGCTCGACCGTTCGCGACGGCGATAGCATTGCAACGGTGATTGGCAAGGACCGTATCGAGGTCGACATCCCCTTAAAGGCCGGCGATTCGCTGCGCAGTCGCATCAAGCAGGTGGCATCGGGGCGTTTTGGCGTGACTGCGCAATACCTTGCCAGCGCCGATCAAATTCAGATCAAAATGGCTCAAGGCGCCAAGCCGGGTGAGGGTGGCCAATTGCCAGGCCATAAAGTCTCGGAGTACATCGGCAAGCTGCGTTACTCCGTGCCGGGGGTGGGTTTGATTTCGCCGCCTCCACATCATGATATTTATTCGATCGAAGATCTGGCGCAGTTGATTCATGATCTGAAAAACGCCAACGCGCGTGCGAGCATCAGCGTCAAACTGGTCTCGGAAGTCGGCGTGGGCACCGTGGCAGCGGGTGTTGCCAAGGCCAAAGCCGACCACGTGGTAATCGCAGGCCATGACGGTGGTACCGGCGCGTCGCCGCTTTCGTCAATCAAGCATGCCGGCACGCCTTGGGAGCTTGGCCTTGCGGAAACTCAGCAAACGTTGGTGCTCAACGGCCTCAGGGGTCGTGTGACGGTGCAAGCCGATGGGCAGATGAAGACCGGACGGGATGTGGTGATTGCCGCATTGCTCGGTGCTGATGAGTTCGGCTTTGCCACTGCGCCGCTTGTTGCAGAAGGCTGCATCATGATGCGTAAATGCCATCTCAATACCTGTCCGGTCGGGGTGGCCACGCAGGATCCGGTTTTGCGCAGAAGGTTTCAGGGCAAGCCCGAGCATGTGGTCAATTACTTCTTTTTCGTTGCTGAAGAAGTACGCGAGTTGATGGCAAAACTCGGGATGCGTTCTTTCGATGAGCTGATCGGTCGCGCCGATTTGCTTGATATGCGCGCTGGTGTTTCGCATTGGAAGGCCAAGGGTCTGGACTTCAGTCGAATTTTTTATCTGCCCAAAGTGGCTGTCGAGGTACCGCGCCGGGTAACGCAGACCCAGGATCACGGCTTGGAGGGCGCGCTCGATAACCGTCTTATCGACTTAGCGCGTGCTGCGCTTGATCATCAGGAAAAAGTATCATTTATTGTACCGATCAGAAATGTCAACCGAACCGTCGGCACCATGCTTTCGGGCGAGGTGGCGCGACGCTACGGCCATCAAGGCCTGCCCGATGATTGCATCCACATTCAGCTCAACGGCACAGCCGGCCAGAGTTTTGCGGCTTTTCTGGCAGCCGGCATCACGCTTGACCTTGTGGGCCAGGCCAATGATTATGTCGGTAAGGGGTTGTCCGGCGGGCGGGTAATTGTGCGTCCGACCAATGAGTTTCAGGGCGCAAGTCATGAAAACATGATCGTGGGCAACACCGTGCTTTACGGTGCGGTCGAAGGTGAAGCCTATTTCAGCGGTGTTGCCGGAGAGCGCTTCGCGGTCCGCAATTCGGGCGCATCGGCAGTCGTGGAAGGAACCGGTGACCATGGTTGCGAGTACATGACCGGTGGGACGGTTGTGGTGCTTGGGCAAACCGGGCGCAATTTTGCTGCTGGCATGAGCGGTGGTGTGGCATATATCTGGGACCCACAGGGCTGCTTTGAATCGCACTGCAATTTGTCGATGGTTGCCGTTGAGCGCTTAAGGTCGACGGCTGAGCAGATTGCCACGCTGGATCCGGCACTCTGGCACCGCGGCGAATGCGACGAAATCATGCTCAAGCAGTTCATCGAAAAGCATGTGCGCTACACCGGATCGGAAGTCGCAAGGCAGATGTTGACCCATTGGGATAAGAGCCGCGAAGCTTTTGTCAAAGTGTTTCCACACGAGTACCGGCGTGCGCTCGGTGAGTTGCATTCGAGGTCCATCTTGACAAAGACCGCAGGCGTTAAAGCGATGGTCTGATCTGGCCGACCCTCCGGATCGAGCGATGAGATTGGGGCGGTGATGCGTTGTGTGGGGCTGTGGTTGAGAGGGGCTGTGGTTGAGAGGGGATGTCGTTGAGTAGGTCTCAAAAAATCGTTTAACAGATTGTTTTAAGGTTTGAATCGATGGGTAAGACGACCGGATTTTTAGAATTTGAGCGTTTGCAAGAAGCAAGCGAACCCGTCGGTGACCGACTGAAGCATTACCGGGAATTCGTCCTGCATCTTGACGATGACCAGGCTGCAGCCCAGGGTGCGCGATGCATGGACTGCGGCATTCCGTTTTGCCAAAGTGGTTGTCCGATCAACAACATCATTCCCGATTGGAACGATCTGGTTTATCGCGGGCAGTGGCAAGAGGCTATTGACACCTTGCATTCAACCAATAATTTCCCCGAGTTCACAGCCCGGGTTTGTCCGGCGCCCTGCGAGGCGGCCTGCACCTTGAACATCAACGACGATGCGGTTGGCATTAAATCGATCGAGCACGCGATCATCGACAAGGCCTGGGAAGAGGGCTGGGTCAAGCCGCAACTGCCTGTCCGACAAACCGGCAAGCGTGTTGCGGTGGTCGGCGCAGGCCCGGCCGGTATGGCCTGCGCTCAGCAACTGGCAAGAGCTGGGCACAGCGTGAGCTTGTTTGAGAAGAATGACCGGATCGGGGGCTTGTTGCGTTATGGCATTCCCGATTTCAAGATGGAAAAATTCCATATCGACCGACGTGTTGCCCAGATGCAAGCCGAGGGGGTGAGCTTTCGCACCGGCGTGTTTATCGGCGAGCTGGTGGATCTTGGCGTGGTCAACAACTGGAGCCAGGAGCGAATCAGTCCTTCGCAGTTGCAGCGCGAATTCGACGCGGTTGTGCTGGCTGGCGGCGCTGAGCAGGCTCGAGACCTGCCGGTACCCGGTCGACAGCTTGCAGGGATTCACTTTGCGATGGAGTTCTTGCCGCAGCAAAACAAAGTGGTCGCGGGCGACGATGTCAAGCAGCAATTGCTTGCCACCGGTAAACATGTGGTGGTGATCGGCGGCGGCGACACCGGGTCCGATTGTGTGGGAACCAGCAACCGTCAAGGTGCTGCTGCTGTGGTGCAATTCGAGTTGATGCCTATGCCCCCTGAGCAGGAAGATAAGCCGCTGACTTGGCCCTATTGGCCGCAAAAGCTGCGCACCTCTTCATCGCATGAAGAAGGTGTAGAACGGGACTGGGCGGTTGCCACCAAGCGCTTTATTGATGACGGCAAGGGGAGCGTCAAGGCGCTGGTCGCTTCCAGGGTGCAATGGGAACGCGATCCGGACAGCGGCCAGATGCGGATGCAGGAAGTGCCGGGTTCCGAGTTCGAAATCAAGGCTGACCTGGTCTTGCTTGCCATGGGTTTTGTCTCGCCGGTGGCCAGTATTCTGGATGCCTTTGCTGTGGCCAAGGACGGGCGCGGAAATGCTCTGGCAGCGAGCGAAGGCGAGATGGCTTACCGCACCAATGTGGATAAGGTTTTCGCAGCCGGCGATGTCCGGCGCGGGCAGTCGCTGGTGGTCTGGGCAATCCGTGAGGGCCGTCAGGTCGCCCACGCGGTTGACAGCTATTTGATGGGCACAAGCGAGCTGCCGCGCTAAGCGATCCGGGCCAGCCCGCCCGACATGTCTTGTCTGCTTAGAGCATTCAAGGCGCCGGCATCTCCAGACAAAGTTTGCCAAGTACCCGCCGCTCGGCCATCGCTTTAAGCGCGCTCACAGCGTCGCTCATCGGAAAGCGCGCGCCAATGGGCGGCAGCATGACGCCTTGGGCGAGGAGCTCCCGGATCCTCGCACGATCCTCCCGTCCCCCTGCAGGGTCACGCCGACCCGATTCGCCGGCTCGAACGCCCAGAATCGATAAGCCTTTGATCAGCGCGTGGTTCACCGAAAGTTTCGGTATGCGACCCGAGGCAAAGCCAACGACCAGAACGCGACCGCCCCAGGCCATGCAGCGGATCGAGGCGTCAAAAACATCGCCGCCGACCGGATCAAGGCAAAGATCGACTCCGCGTCCGCCTGTGATCGCTTTGACCGCTTCATGCCAGCCTGAATCAAGGACCAGGCCGTGATCGGCACCTGCCGATTTTGCAAGTTCAAGCTTTGCCTGCGAGCTTGCGGTGGCAATGACGGTGGCACCGATATGCTTGGCCAGTTGCACTGCGGCGATGCCAACGCCGCCACTGGAGCCATGAACCAGCAAGGTTTCACCGGCAAGCAGTCTGCCGCGGCGAACAAGGCTCACCCAGGCTGTCAGTGCGGTCACCGCATAAGCGGCAGCCTGTGCATCATCAAGGCTTGGCGGTACCTGACTGATCGCATCCGAAGGCAGTACCACCGCGCTGGCAAAGGCGCCATGACGGCAGCTGAAGGCCACCCGGTCACCCGGATTGAAGTCGTGTACATCCTTGCCAATGGCTTGCACGATGCCGCAGCCTTCAAGGCCCATCACAAAGGGAAGCTCCGGCTTGAATTGATAAAGACCGCGGGTCATGAGTAAGTCGGGAAAATTCAAGGCTGCGGCGCGAACTCGAAGCCGCACTTCGCCCGGGCCAGGATCGCCAAGATCAAGCGGACCTAGGCTGACCCCGCTTAGGTCATCGCTCAAGCGCCGGCACCAGAGCGCCTGCTCAGGATGCGCTGCTTGCCCAAGCGGCATGAATGAAAGCCCGGTGGCCTAAGCTGGCTGCTGTGTCGAGCTCATTCAGAGCTCGAGGCCTCGCAAGCCACTTGGTTGGCTTGGCGATAGCCGACAAAGGCCTTAAGCACAGCATCCATAGCCTCTTGGCTGAGCAGCGCCGGGCCGCCCAAACTCAGGCATTGGCTATACATGGCAGCAAGCATCTCGACTTCCTTGGCCAGTCCGAGCGCAGCGGCTAAGTCCTCGCCGCTGGCGATCACACCATGATGGGCAAGCAAGCAAGCCCTTGCCTCGGACCCCAAGGCCCTGAGCATCGCCTCTGAGAGCGCAGCTGTGCCAAAACCTGCGTAGTCGGCGCAGGCGATGCGGTCTGCCCCGCTTGCTGCAACCATGTAGTGAAAGGCCGGGATCCCCTCGCGTTGCACCTTTGGCATGCAAGACAGGGCTGTTGCATACAGCGAGTGGGTGTGCACAACCGCCATGCAATCGGGGCGCGCGCGTAACAAGTCGCGATGCATTTGCCATTCGCTCGAAGGCTTGAGCTTTCCGTCGATCCGCGGCGGATCATCATGAAGCGATAACCAGACCAGGTCCTCGGCTTCAAGCGCCTCGTAGGCGATGGCTGAGGGTGTGATGAGCAAGCCTTGCCCCTGCGGGGGGGAGCTGCGATGCCATCGTAAGGAGAGGTTACCCGATTTGCCATGATTGATGCCGAGCCGGTCAAGGCTCAGGGCTTGTTCGATCAGGGCTTGTCTTGCCTGAAGTTCGGTTTGCAGCTTGGGCGTGGATTTCAAGCCAGAGCCTCTCGCAGCCGCATCGGGTTGAGTACCGCAGCTTCGGTGATCAGACCGCTCACCAGTGCCGCCGGCGTGATGTCAAAGCCAGGGTTGTAGCAAGCCTGTCCCGCTTGCATGATCTCGACAAGGATGGGTTTGCGCAGTTGCCCATCGTCACCGCCACCGACTTCGTCACCGCCACCGACGTCGCAACCGCCATCGCCTCCACCGCCCGCATCGGCAGCGCCATTCCCCTTCCCTGAAGCAAGCGGCCGACCCCGAATCTGGCTTAATTCCAGGCTGCTGCGTTCTTCGATGGTGACCTGCATACCGCTTGGACAGTTCATATCGATACTTGACTCAGGGCAGGCAACCCAAAAGGGAACCCCGTGGGCTTTGGCTGAGAGCGCTTTCAAATAAGTCCCGATTTTATTGACCACATCGCCATTGGCGCAAACGCGATCGCATCCCACAATCACCGCATCGACCCAACCTTTCATCATCAAAAGACCGCCTGCATTATCGGCGATCACGGTATGGGGGATACCCGCGTCGGCAAGTTCATAGGCGGTCAGGCTTGCCCCCTGGTTACGGGGACGGGTTTCGTCAACCCAGACATGCAAGGCAAACCCTTGCGCATGGAGCTGGTAAATCGCTGCCGTGGCGGTACCCCAATCCACTGTGGCAAGCGATCCGGCATTGCAGTGGGTGAGAATCTGAAAGGGTTTTGAGGCGTCGCGCCCCGCCGCGTGCTCAAGCAAAACCTTTTGGGTCTGGATTCCGATTGCCGCATTGCAGACCCGGTCTTCCTCAACGATGGCGATTGCCCGCTGCCAGGCTCGATCGGCCAGCAAGCGGCTGCCCTGCTGATGCAGTTCGCTTGCGGCAACTTCTACAGCGCGAATCACCTGATTGACCGCCCAGGCTAAATTCACGGCCGTGGGGCGGCTTGCAAGAAGGGCTTTGGCGAGCGCATCGAGCCAACCCGCTTCACGATAGCCTTGAGGGTATTTGGCAAGCGCCTCCCTGACTGCCATGGCCATGCCAAGGGCAGCGACTGCGCCAATCAATGGGGCACCTCGTACTTGCATCCGGGCAATTGCGCAGGCGCAGTCTTCACTGCTCGACAGGCAGATTGCTTCCCGCTCAAAGGGGAGCAGCGTTTGGTCCCAGGTAAAAACCTGCCCTTGCTCGATCCATAGCGAGGGGCGTAAAGCCCTGGAGGTGGTTGGCACAGGCGTCATTGAGGGCTTGCTACTTAAGATTGCAGAGGATCTCATGTTTCACCGGTTACTTGACCCCATGACCCGGCCGTTGTCCCAGACTTCGTTGTCCATTTCGCGAAGCCGATCAAGCGCGCGGCGTTGTTGCTTGGTGGGCCTGCCTTGCTCAATCGTGAGCGCCGGTTCGGGGAAGAGTTTTCGGCGTTCTCTGGCCAGGGCATTGGCCGCTTTCGAGGCTTCGGTTTCACGGTAAAGCGCTTGCGCTTCAGGAGCCGGACCCCGGCGCTCTGAAAGGCCAAGCACTTCAATATCACGCAAGCAATCGCCTTGACTGAGCTGCAGGCGATCGCCTGCTTTGAGCATTCGGGCGGGCTTGACAGGCTCCCGATCAAGCCTCACGCGCCCCTTTTCAATTGCTTCCTGGGCAAGCGATCGCGTCTTGAAGAACCGGGCTGCCCAAAGCCATTTATCAATGCGCGTCATCGCCAGTCTTTCATCATACGGATACCATCAAGCCACCGCTTAGCGGCGGAGAAACCTGACCGAGCCTTCCACAAGCATGAGGAGTGCAGTGCCAATGTCCCAAGCCACAGTCCCCGTCTTCAAGACACGCTTTTTTGAAGACTACCGTATTGGCGAAGTCGCTGAATTTGGTGACTACGAAATCACCAGCCTGGAAATCATCGAATTTGCCAAACGCTACGACCCTCAGCTTTTTCATACCGATCCAGAAGCTGCTAAACAATCATCATTCGGCGGTTTGGTGGCAAGCGGATGGATGAGTGCATCGGTGCTGATGCGAATGCTCGTGGACCATTACATCTCGCCTGTGGCCTCGATGGGCTCGCCCGGTGTTGATGCATTGCGTTGGCTCAAACCCGTCAAGCCAGGCGATCGATTGCGTGCCAGGGTGGAGGTTGTGGGTAAGCGGCGCTCGCAATCCAAACCGGATCGAGGCTTGATTCACTTCGTACAACAAGGACTCAATCAACACGGAGAGCTTGTCATTGCTTTCAACGGCATGGGAATGTACCGATGCCGTTCAACCGAACCCGGGCCCGATGGCCATTGAGCCTCGCTGCGCCACAGCCCGAGCCATCAGCCGGCTTGGGTAAGGCGTTGCAAGACGGCATGCATGATGGCGCGCTCCAAAGCGCTGCCCTCCGGCACAGCCTTCATCCAGCCGCGCGCCTGAGCCTGATCAAGAAGCGCTCGGGTACGCAAGCGAATCATTTGCTGACTGACGGCCTTCATCGCTGAGGCTGAGGCTTGCGAGCCGCTTGCGCGTTCACGGGCAAGTTTGCGGCTTGCCCCGGCGATATGCCGAAACTGCCTTAAGTCCGATTGCAGCGCTTGCAAGGGTGCCTTGGCCTTTTGTGCCTGTTGGGCGATACGCTGAATCAATTCCGACGCGCTGTCGCGACCGGTCATGCTGCCTTGGGCTTGTCCGGAGGCGCTTTGCCATAAACCGAGCAATAGACCGGCCTCCGTGTTGGGCGCATCGCGGAGTGTTTTCAGACCCAACTCGGCGCCCTGGATTTGGGTATCGAGCGCTTGTTCGGCAGCACGTAGCTTGTCTGCAGCCGCGTCGACTTCTTCAAGCAGTTGTTCGAGTCTTTCGATCGTGTTGGACAAACTTTGGTCGAGCGCACTTTGCACGGGTTGACAAAGCGCTTGAATCAGCTTTTGCAGGGTGACCGGATTGGCCACAGGGAGCAGGGATTCCAGGCTGACCATGCTGACTGGGCTCAGGTCCGATGGCTGTCTTGGAGGCTCATCGATTCAACAAACTCCGATGTTGTGCTTGCTCAAAACCTTGGCCAAATAGCGGCCGGTATGGCTTTGCGCTTGATCGGCAAGCTCCTCCGGTGTGCCGCAAGCCACAAGCTGACCGCCTGCCTCGCCGCCCTCTGGACCGAGGTCGATGACCCAGTCCGCAACCTTGATCACGTCCAGATTATGCTCGATCACGACCACCGTGTTGCCATGATCGCGCAGCTGACTGATCACTTTCAGAAGCAGATCGATATCGTGGAAATGCAGTCCGGTGGTCGGCTCATCGAGAATGTAAAGGGTTTTACCGGTATCGCGTTTGGAAAGCTCTTGTGAGAGTTTTACCCGCTGCGCCTCGCCGCCTGACAAGGTAGTAGCGCTTTGTCCGAGCCGTACATAGGCCAGGCCCACATCGATGAGGGTTTGCAAGCGGCGCTCGATACCTGGTACCGCCTGAAAAAAGGCATGCGCCTGCGCCACGGTCATTTGCAAGACCTGCGCGATATTCATACCTTTGTAGCGCACTTCAAGGGTTTCGCGGTTGTATCGCTTGCCTTCGCAGACTTCACAGGGCACGTAAACATCGGGCAGAAAGTGCATTTCAACCTTGAGAACGCCATCGCCTTCGCAGGCATCGCATCGGCCCCCGCGCACGTTGAAGGAAAATCGTCCGGGACCGTATCCGCGCTCGCGCGCAAGCGCTGTTTCGGCAAACAAATCGCGAATCGGTGTAAACAGGCCGGTGTAGGTTGCGGGGTTGGACCGCGGTGTGCGTCCAATCGGACTCTGGTCAACCGCAATCACCTTGTCGATCGCATCAAGCCCATCGATCGCCCGATGCGCTGCCGGCTCGGGTCCGGCGTGGTGCAGTTTGCGCGCCACTGCGGCATACAAGGTGTCGTTGACCAGGGTTGATTTGCCTGAACCCGACACGCCGGTGACGCAAACCAGCAGCCCTAGCGGAATCTCAACATCGATGTGCTTGAGGTTGTTGCCAGAGGCTCCCAGGACCCGCAGCTTTGCTTCCGAGGGTTTGCGACGTTGCTCGGGCAGGGCAATGACCCGCCGCCCGCTAAGGTACTGGCCGGTCAACGAATCGGGATGCTCGCAGATGTCCCTTGGGCTGCCCTGGGCAATCACCATCCCGCCATGTTCTCCGGCTCCGGGGCCCATATCGATGACATGATCGGCACTGAGAATCGCGTCCTCATCATGCTCGACCACCATGACGGTGTTGCCAAGGCCACGCAAATGCTTAAGGCTCGCAATCAGGCGGTCATTGTCGCGCTGATGTAAGCCGATCGATGGCTCATCGAGCACATACATCACGCCGGTGAGTCCGGAGCCGATTTGCGAGGCGAGGCGGATGCGTTGCGACTCGCCGCCCGAGAGCGTTTCAGCCGAACGATCAAGGCTGAGGTATTGCAAACCCACGTTGTTCAAAAAGCGCAGACGGGTTGCGATTTCGCGCAGGATTCGCGATCCGATTTGCGCTTTGGCCCCGGGTAACTGGACCGATTCGGCCCAGGCCGAGGCCTGTTGCAAGGTCCATGAGGAGATCTCCCAGATCCCATGATCAGCATGTCGCGGCCCCACCCGCACATGCCGCGCTTCCGCGCGCAACCTTGTGCCTGCGCAAGCCTGACATCCCCGGCTTGCCCGCAGTTTGGCAAGCTCCTCGCGCACCGCAGAGGCGTCGGTTTGCTTCCAGCGTCGCTCAAGACTCGGGAGCACGCCTTCAAACCCGCCATGACCCTGCAGCACCGCTTGTTGCAGCGGCGCCTTGAGTTTCTCCCAGGGTTCATCCAGGCTAAAGCGAAGTTCCTGCGCAAGGCTTTGCAAGGCCTTGAAGGCTGTGGCGTTACGCCGGTCCCAACCGGCAATGGCACCCGATGCGAGGCTCAAGTTGGGAAACTGCACCACCCGGCTCGGGTCGAAAAAGCCCTCGATGCCCAAGCCGTCGCAACTCGGACAGGCTCCGGCTGGGTTGTTGAAGGAAAATAGCCGGGGTTCGAGTTGCTTTAAGGCATGTCCGCATTGGGGGCAGGCAAAGCGATTGGAAAAAAGGCTTCCCTCTTCTTGCGGTGATTCCATGGGTACCAGCAAAGCCCTTCCGTCAGCGTGCAAGAGGGCGGTTTCGAGCGATTGCGAAAGTCGCGCGCTGGCGTCGGCTGTGATTTTGAGCCGGTCAACAACAATATCGATAGCATGGCGTTGATTGCGTGCCAGCACCGGCGCCTGATCGAGGTCGTGGATGTAGGCTTTGCCCTGCTCGCTGCGCACGCGCACGCGCACAAAGCCTTTGGTGCGTAAATCCTCAAAAAGCGCTTGATGCTCACCTTTGCGTTCGATCACCTGGGGCGCAAGCACCAGCATGCGTTGCCCTTGGTACTGGGCGAGCAGGCTGTCGACCATTTGAGCGACCGTCTGGGCTTCAAGCACCTGATCCGGGTGAAAGGGGCAGTAAGGTGTGCCCGCTCGTGCAAACAGCAAGCGCAGGTAGTCGTGAATCTCGGTCACGGTGCCGACGGTCGATCGCGGGTTGTGGCTTGAGGCTTTCTGTTCGATGGCAATCGCGGGTGAAAGACCCTCAATCGCGTCCACCTCGGGTTTTTCCATCAACTGCAAGAACTGGCGCGCATAGGTTGAGAGCGACTCGACATAGCGTCGCTGACCTTCAGCGTATAAGGTGTCAAAGGCCAGCGAACTTTTGCCCGAACCTGACAGTCCGGTGATCACCACCAGGGCATCGCGGGGGATTTCGAGGCTGATGTTGCGCAGATTATGGGTGCGAGCGCCGCGTATGCTGATGCTGTTCATGGACCGTGTGCTGAGTGCAATCGGCTAATATAGCCCGAGCCGTATCCTAGGAGCTATGGATCACCTCAAGGAACCCATGACGCCGCTTGAGCGTCGGGTCAGTCTCACACTGGCAAATGTCTTTGCGCTACGCATGCTGGGATTTTTCATCGTGCTGCCGGTGCTTGCCGAGTACGCTCGAACACTGCCCGGCGGTGAGCAAGGCTTGCTTGTCGGCATGGTGATGGGTGCCGCCGGATTGGCGCAGGCCTGTTTGCAAATTCCGATGGGTTGGGCCTCGGACCGTTTTGGCCGCAGGCTCGTGATTGCGATTGGCTTTGGCTGCGTCATAGTCGGCGCCCTGATCTGTGCACAGGCTGCAGATCTTTACAGCATGATCGCCGGCCGGCTGCTCCAGGGCTGCGGAGCGGTGTCGGCGGCGATTTCGGCGCTGGTTTCTGACCATACGCGCGAGAGCCAGCGCACCAAGGCGATGGCGATGATCGGGATTTCAATCGGATTGTCCTTTATGGTTTCGCTCGGTCTGGCGCCCTGGCTCTACGCGCAAGGCGGTATGGCAGGCATCTTCTGGCTCACCGCAGTGCTTGCGGTGCTAGCGGTGGCGATGGTGATGAGCGTGCCCGCCGCAGCGCGTCGTGACAATCGCTCAACCGTGCACGACAACCCCGCTCTTGGCAACGGCGTCGGCGTGCCGCCGCAGCCGGCACTTTGGACGGCGTTAAAGCTGGTGCTAAGCCACCCAAAGCTTTGGCGTCTTGACTTGGGTATTTTTGTGCTCAATGCGGTACAGATGGCAATGTTTGTGGTGGTTCCCGGGTTTCTGGTCCGCAGCGCAGCGCTCGCTTTATCCGAGCATTGGCGGCTTTATCTGCCGGTGGTCTTTCTTTCCTTTTTGATTGCCATGCCCATGCTCAAACGCAGCGAGCAAAAATCGCAGTTGCATCAGCTCATGCGTGCCGCAATCGGCATGCTTCTTTTTGTACAGGCCGCGTGGCTTGTGCTGTGGATCATGCTTCCGCAAGAGCATGCACTTTTGTGGATCGCTGCAGCGCTCTTGCTTTTTTTCGTCGGCTTTAATGTGCTTGAGGCCAGCTTGCCCTCGCAGGTTTCAAAGCTTGCCGATCCCGCGCTTCGCGGCACGGCGCTTGGCGCATTCAACACCGCTCAATCGCTCGGACTTTTTGCAGGCGGTGCAATCGGTGGATGGCTAGCCGGCGTTGCAGCGCCGCAAACCGTGTTTGTCTTTTGTGCGATCCTGTTGTTTGTCTTGCTTGTGGTGGCAGGAAGGCAAGGTTTTTCAAGCCTTCCGCTACACACAGGGCCCTGAAGCATCGCTTGCTCCGATGATGTTTCGGGCTAACGCTGAACTTTTTTGGAGAATTGACTATGGCATCCGTTAATAAAGTCATCCTGGTCGGGAATCTTGGCCGTGATCCTGAAACCCGTTATTCGCCCGATGGCGCTGCAATCACGAATGTCTCGATTGCAACCACATCGGCTTGGAAAGATAAAACCAGCGGCGAGCGCAAAGAAGAGACCGAATGGCATCGCGTGGTCTTTTACGGGCGACTCGCCGAAATAGCCGGTGAGTATTTGAAAAAAGGGCGATCGCTCTATGTCGAAGGTCGTCTGAAAACGCGCAAATGGCAGGACAAAGAGGGTGTGGAGCGTTACACCACTGAAATCGTAGCCGACCAGATGCAAATGCTCGGCAACCGCGACACGCCAGCGGGACTATCGGGCCCATCTGACGAGGGCTACGGTGCCTCGCAGACGGCGCAATCGTTCAGCGCCCCAGCTGCTTCAGGCTCCTCAGGCAACGCGCAGCGCAAGCCGGCAACCAGCCTGTCAGAGATTGACGACGACATTCCCTTCTGAGCCCGGCTTGATGCAGGGGCAAGGGCATGTCCCTGCATCATCATCGAGTTTGTATAATGATGGGTTGCGAAGAAGCTGCACTTCGGTTTTTTGTGGGTCTGGTTTGGCCACCATTTGAAAACCGTTTCACCGATTGTTTTCCCCATCTGAAAACGCTCCAAAAGACAAAGCCCACTGCTATGCCTATTTATGCCTACAAGTGCGCTGACTGCGGCTTTGAGAAAGACGTCATCCAGAAGTTCTCCGATGCGCCGCTCAGCACCTGCCCTGCTTGTGGAGCGCAAGCCTTCTCCAAACAACTGACAGCTCCTGCTTTTCAATTGAAGGGATCGGGTTGGTACGTCACCGATTTTCGCGATGGCGGAAGGAAAAAAGCCCCCGATTCGCAGGCAAGCGAGGACAAGGGCGGTTCAGATGGCAAGACCGAAGATGCGGGCACAACGGCCAAGCCCGAAGCGGCTGAGGCCAAGGCCGATCAGGGCGCAAATGGCGAGAAGTCCAAAACATCGAAGCCTGAATCGGCAACACAGCAAGCTTTGCCTGCGTCCGGTGCCGGAAAGTCCCCTGCGCCGGCCCCAAGCAGCGCATCGGCCTCTTCGTCAACCGCAGCGAGCAGCTGAGGTTGGCGACTAGCGCCGGCTGAAGGCTTCAAACAAAGGGCGGGCCATGTTCAAGAAATACTTTATCGCCGGACTTCTGGTTTGGTTGCCGCTGATCATTACGATTTGGATCATCGAGCTGGTTGTCGACACGCTCGATCGGACCATCGTTCTGTTGCCGCCGCAACTTCAGCCGCAGGGTTTGTTCGGGTTCTCGATTTACGGCGCGGGCGCGGTCTTCGCTTTGGTCATCATTCTGGTAACCGGGGTTTTTGCAGCCAACTTCCTTGGCGCGCGGATCGTGCGTGTCTGGGAGTCCTTGCTCAACCGCATTCCGGTGGTGCGCTCGATTTATTCGGCTGTCAAGCAAGTCAGTGACACGGTTTTTTCAGATAGCGGACAAGCGTTTCGCAAGGCTTTGTTGGTCCAGTACCCGAGGGCTGGGGTGTGGACAATTGCCTTTCAAACCGGCCGGCCTTCGGCGGAACTCGAGTCCCATCTCCACGACAATATGGTCTCGGTTTATGTGCCGACCACACCCAATCCCACCTCCGGGTTTTTTCTGGTCATGGACCGCAAAGAGGTGATTGAGCTTGATATGAATGTTGATGAGGCCCTCAAGTACGTGGTTTCGATGGGTGTGGTGCCGCCCTCAAACTGGCAGACTCCCGAAGCTGCGTCAAAGGCCAACTGAAGTTAGGACGACTTGTATGCGTACGTGTTACACCGGTCTGGTTTGTGCCGATCAGCTTCAAGAAGTCGTCAGCTTGTTCGGATGGGTTCACAGACGTCGTGATCATGGCGGCGTGATTTTTATCGATCTTCGCGACCGTGAGGGCCTGGCCCAGGTGGTCTGTGACCCCGATCGGCCCGAGATGTTTGCCGCAGCCGAAAGGGTGCGCAATGAGTTTTGTCTGCGGATCAAGGGTTTGGTGAGGCGACGGCCAGAAGGCACCGAAAACGTCGCCTTGCGAAGCGGCGAAATCGAGATCTTGTGTCATGAACTCGAGATCCTGAACGCCTCGGTCACGCCGCCGTTTCAGCTTGACGATGAGAATTTGTCGGAAACCACAAGGCTCACGCATCGGGTGCTCGATTTGCGTCGCCCAGCTATGCAAAACAATTTGATGCTTCGCTACAAGGTGGCAATGGCCGTGCGCCGCTTCCTTGACGCGGAGGGGTTCATCGATATCGAAACACCGATGCTTACCAAAAGCACCCCGGAAGGTGCCCGCGATTATCTGGTGCCTTCAAGGGTTCATGCGGGCGAGTTTTTCGCCCTGCCGCAATCGCCGCAGCTCTTTAAACAATTGCTGATGGTTTCAGGTTTCGATCGCTACTATCAGATCACCAAGTGTTTCCGCGACGAGGATTTGCGCGCTGATCGGCAGCCTGAGTTCACCCAAATCGACTGTGAGACATCCTTTCTCGGCGAACAGGAAATCCGGGATTTGTTCGAGACGATGATTCGCGTGGTTTTCGAGCAGGCCATTGATGTGAGGCTGCCTCACCCCTTCCCGGTGATCAGCTATCAGGAGGCGATGCGCCGTTTTGGTTCCGATAAGCCTGATCTTCGGGTCAAGCTTGAGTTCACCGAACTCACCGACGTGATGAAAGACGTGGCCTTCAAGGTGTTTAGCGATGCAGCCCAACAAAGCGACGGCCGCGTGATTGCGCTTCGGGTGCCTGCGGGTGCAACAATCAGCCGATCTGAAATCGATACCTATACGCAATTTGTATCGATCTACGGTGCCAGGGGGTTGGCCTGGATCAAGGTTAACGACCTGAGCAAGGGTCGCGAGGGTTTGCAATCGCCCATCGTCAAGAATTTGAACGATGCTGCCATCGAAGCGCTCCTGAGTCGAAGTCAGGCTGCCGACGGTGACATCTTGTTTTTCGGCGCTGACAAAGCCAAAGTGGTCAACGATGCAATGGGTGCCTTGCGGGTCAAGATTGGACATTCGGACTTTGCAAAGGCCAACCAATTGTTCGAAGAGGCCTGGCGCCCGCTATGGGTGGTCGATTTTCCGATGTTTGAATACGACGAGCCGTCGCAGCGCTGGAGTGCCTGCCATCACCCCTTTACCGCGCCTAAAGACGGGCATGAGGATTACCTTGCAAGCGATCCAGGTCGAGCGCTTGCAAAGGCTTATGACATGGTCTTGAACGGCTGGGAAATCGGCGGTGGATCGGTGCGTATTCATCGTGAAGCGGTGCAATCCAAAGTCTTTCGAGCGCTTCAAATCGATGCTGAAGAAGCTGCTGCGAAATTCGGGTTTTTGCTCGATGCGCTTCAATACGGGGCACCGCCCCATGGGGGCATTGCCTTCGGTCTGGACCGGATTGTGACCATGATGTCCGGCGCCGAATCGATCCGGGACGTGATTGCTTTTCCGAAAACGCAGCGTGCGCAATGCTTGCTGACCGATGCCCCAAGTGCGGTGGACGAAAAGCAGCTGCGCGAACTGCACATCAGGCTACGATCCAATGCCCTATAAAATTCCCGAATCGGTCCTCGTTATCTTGCACACGCCCAGTCTGAACGTGCTCGTGCTCGAACGTGCTGATCGACCGGGGTTCTGGCAGTCGGTTACCGGCAGCAAGGCGCACTGGGGTGAGCCGCTGTGGCAGACCTGTGTGCGCGAAGTCAAAGAGGAAACCGGCGTGACGATCGACGCCGCGGCCTTGATCGACTGGGAACAACAAAATCGCTATGAAATTTACCAGCTCTGGCGGTATCGCTATGAGCCTGGCGTCACCCACAATACCGAGCATGTTTTTTCATGTTGTGTGCCGGAAGATACTGCGGTTGTGATCTCGCCGCGCGAGCACTTGCGCTTCGAATGGCTTGAGCAGGATCGGGCGGCCAGGCGTTGTTTTTCACCGAGCAATGTGGAGGCGATTGAGCAATTGCATCGCCGCTTTACAGCCTAGACGATGCCTCGTGTTGCTCCGCTGCCGTGAAGCAGTGCATTGCTAGCCCGGGTCGCGCAGCCTCAAGGCTTTGCTGCCCACCGTTTTGGGGCGATTAGCTCTTCGCTGCGTGATCATGCATGCGCTGGTTGAACTCAGAAGCGAGGGGCTTTATTGTCCCTTAGGCGATTTTTATATCGATCCATGGCGTCCTGTGCAGCGCGCGGTGATTACCCATGCCCATGCAGATCATGCGCGAAGCGGCCACCAGCACTACCTTGCCCACAGCGATGCGGCAGACATCATGCGAACAAGGCTTGGCCGTAAGTTATCGCTACAACTTTTGAAATACGGCGAGCGCCTGAAGCTAGGCGAAATCGAGCTGAGTCTGCATCCTGCAGGACATGTGTTGGGATCTTCGCAAGTCAGGCTCAGCCACAAGGGTAATGTGTGGGTGATCTCGGGAGATTACCGGGTGCAGGCCGACGCCAGTTGCGAGGCTTTTGAGCCGGTCCTTTGCGATGTTTTTGTCACAGAGTCAACCTTTGCCTTGCCGATTTATCGCTGGGAGCCGCAGGCGCAGGTGATCGACCAAATCAGTGCATGGTGGCAAAACAATGCTGCAAACGGTCTATATTCTGTACTTTATACCTATGCGCTCGGAAAGGCACAGCGCCTTGCGATGGCTTTGCCGGAGGGCCCGGTCTGGGTTCATCCGGCCGTGGATGCGATGCATCACTGTTATCGTCTGGCGGGCCGGAAAATTCCTGCTAGCCCATGTTGGGACAGCAACCATAAACCGCCGGCAGGAAGCTTGATTCTTGCTCCGCCGGCAAGCGCAGCTTCGGCCGTGTTCTCAAAACTGGGTGCTTACGAAGATGCTTCGGTGTCGGGCTGGATGCGCTTAAGAGGTATCCGAAGGCGTCGTGCGCTCGATCGTGGCTTTGTCATTTCGGACCACGCCGATTGGCCAGGCTTGCTATGGGCGGTTCGCGAAACTGGCGCGCAAAGCGTATTCGTGACCCATGGGCAGGTTGATGTGCTGGTGCGTTATCTCAACGAGCAAGGCTTTGAGGCAGCACCGCTTCGCGCAACAGCCTGGGGCGAGGATGCATCGTGACGACGAGCCGCGTTTTGGCTGCTGATGAGGGTTTGATCTGGTTTGCCTCGGTGCTCGAGGCCATCGATCAGTCCAATGCCCATTCGCATAAAACCGCGGTGCTCAAGGCTTGCTTTCGCGAGGGAATTCAACAAGCCAGGCAAGAGGATCTCGCTTGGCTGGTCTATTTTCTTGCCGGGGGCAAGCTGCCAAAAAGGCTGCGCAGCGCGCTGCTAAGACAGGCTGCGATGCAGGCAAGCGGCTTGTCCGAGTGGCTTTTTGAAGCTTGTTACGCTCACGCAGGTGATCTGGCTGAAACGATTGCCCACTGCGTTGGGAACGCATCCACGCAAGCTGTTGCGCCCGATGCGAGCAAGCGCAAGACAAGCGAAGCGCTCAGGTCAGGCTTAAGCCTGCATCAGTGGATCACCGAAGGCTTTCTCGCGATTGCTGATGCGCAGCCCGACATCCAAAGCGCCTGGCTAATCGATCAGTGGCAGCGCCACGATCACGCGAGCCGTTTTGCGATCAATAAAATCATCACCGGCGGTTTTCGCATCGGCGTTTCGCGAGCCTCGGTTCTGAAGGCGCTAGCTGCGGCCTGTGATCTTGATCCCCAGCTGCTGGCGCAACGCTTCATGGGCTGGATGCTGGAGCTCCCTTCGGCCGCGCGTTTTACCAGCTTAATCCTTGATTCCGGAGCCGATGGATCCGATGAGCGGCCCTTGCCCTTTTGCCTTGCTCAGAGCATGGACGATGACTGGCAGGCCATGGGCGATTCAAGATCCTGGCAGCTCGAGTGGAAATGGGATGGCATACGGGTGCAATGGATCGCAGGCCATCAGCGCAGTTACCTTTGGTCGCGTGGTGAGGAACTGATCAGCGAGCAGTTTCCCGACCTCGGGCTTGAGCATTTCCATGGGCTTATACCAGTCGGCACAATTATCGATGCGGAGCTTTTGGCCTGGGATGAGCAGGCGCAAAGGATTGCGGGCTTTGCCGATTTGCAAGTGCGTCTGAACCGGAAAACCCTCGGTGCTGCCTTTTTGCGATCGCATCCGGTGCGGCTGATGGCCTACGATTTGCTGCGACTTGGTTCGACGGACTTAAGACATGAGCCTTTGCGCGATCGCCGCGAGAAGCTTCATTCACTGCTGCAAGCCACATCGTCGGCGTTCCTGATCTCGCCCGGTTTTTCGCTATTGCGATGGTCGGATTTACAGCCGCTGCGTCAACAGGCACGCGATGCGCGAGCCGAAGGGCTGATGCTTAAGCATGCTGAAAGTCCTTATATCGCAGGCCGCTCTAGAACGTATACTGCAAATGCTGGGCGTAGCGGCTGGTGGAAGTACAAGCTTGATCCTTTCACGGTGGATGCTGCCTTGATTTATGCGCAGGCAGGCCATGGCAGGCGCGCTAATTTGTATACCGATTACACCTTTGCAGTCAGAGGCCCGCAAGGCTGGTTGAGCCTGGCAAAAGCCTACTCAGGGCTGAGCGACGCTGAGATTCGCGAGGTTGACGCAAGGATTCGAAAAACGACCGTCGAACAATTCGGGCCGGTTCGGGTGGTCGAGCCGACGATGGTATTTGAAATCGCCTTTGAATCGATCGCTCCGAGCAAGCGCCACAAGGCAGGGCTTGCCTTGCGCTTTCCACGCATGCTGCGCTGGCGTAAGGACAAAACCGTCGAGGAGGCCGACTCGATCGACAAGCTTCACGAGCTGCTAAGCATACTTAACCGATGAAGCAGCAGGGCATGGCGATCGTTGGCGTGGATTTCACAAGCGCTCCGAGCGCGCGCAAGCCTATCGTGGTCGCTCGCGCCTGGCTTGAGCGAGAGGTATCGCAGGCGACCTGCGCTGATTCTACCGATCCATGGATTTTAACGATCAAATCCATTGATCGTTATCATGATTGGGAGTCCTACGAGAGCTTTCTGGCAACCCCGGCAAAAAACGACGATCAGTTCAGCCAAAGCGCATGGTTAATGGGCGGCTTTGATTTCCCCTTTGGCTTACCCAAAGCGCTTCTCAAGGCCTGGCAGTGGGATCGGCTCGATTATCGGCAGATCGCTGAGCGCTTTTCGGAGCATGACCGGCATTATTGGGTGAATCGCTTAAAGGCCTTTTGCGATGCACGTGCCGTCGGCGACAAGTTTGCACATCGTGCCTGCGATTATCCTGCCGGATCAAGTCCGTCGATGAAATGGGTGAATCCACCGGTTGTATTCATGTACCGCGAGGGCTTCAAGCGCCTCATCAAAGCGCAATGGCTGCTGCCGGGCTTTGAATCGCTTGAGACTTCGGCTGCAAGCACCGCAGCGCCGATCGCTGCGCAACATGAGGTGTTCGCTTCACCGCTTGTTGCTGAGCAAACGGAGGGGTGTACCTCACCGCTTGCGCTTGCGCTTGAGGCTTACCCCGGACACCTGGCAAGGCTAGCGATAGGTCGTGCATCGTATAAGTCCGACAGTCATACCCAAGACCCCGCAAGGCGCGCTATGCGCGAGACCATGCTGGAGCGCTTGGCGGCCGCATTGCCTTTGCGCTTTTGCATGCCGCCCTCGCAGCGTGATGCGATGATCGACGATGGGCGCGGCGATAGCATCGATGCCTGGCTGTGCGCGATCCAGGCTGCCTGGGCGGCGACAAAAGGTCCACCACGGTGGGGCGCAGCGCCCGATGCGGATCCTACAGAGGGTTGGATTGCATCGCTTGATCTGGCCCGGTTTTTCGCGGGCTAGATCATGCGGCGAATCACTGCGGCGCTTCGCGACAGCATCAAGGATTACTTTGCTTTACGCGGTTGGACCCCGCTTGCCTTTCAGCGCGAGACCTGGCGCGCGATAGCCCAAGGCAAAAGCGGCTTGGTTCATGCACCGACCGGCATGGGAAAAACGCAGGCGATTTGGCTTGGGGCATGCATGCACTGGCAGGCCCACTTCGCAAATCGCCAGGCGGCGCTTCAAGGGCTGTCGCTTCAAGGGCCGGCGCTGCTTTGGATCACACCGATGCGTGCCCTTGCAAGCGATAGCCTGGCAGCGCTGCGTGAGCCTTTTGCGCAAACCCCTTGGGCCGATCGTTTCACGGTTGCGATGCGCACCGGGGATACCCCAAGCGCTGAACGCAAGCGCCAGGAGCGGCGATGGCCCTTTGCGCTCATCACAACCCCCGAGAGCCTTTGCCTGATGCTCTCGCGTACCGATGCGCTGCAAACCCTGGGCAACGTGCGCTTTGTCATCGTCGACGAATGGCACGAGTTGCTCGGTAGCAAGCGCGGGGTTTTGCTGCAGCTGGCGCTGGCCTGGTTACGCGGTCATTTTGCCCATCCGCTGCAGGTCTGGGCCTTGTCGGCGAGCTTGGGTAACTTGGAGGAAGCTGCGCGGGTGCTGATTCCCGAGCAGGCCTGCATGATCAGCAGCAAAAGGCCCAAGCCGATTGCGGTGGATTGTTTATTGCCCGCGGCGTCATCTCGACTTGCCTGGGCCGGCCATCTGGGTTTGGCGATGTGTGAGCAGCTTGCCCAAAGCCTTGATGGTTGCAAAAACGCGCTTGTTTTTACCAATACGCGTTCGCAAGCTGAGCTCTGGTACCAGGCCTTGCTTGAAGCGCGTCCGCAGTGGGCCGGATGCATCGCCTTGCACCATGCTTCGCTGGATCTAACGGTCAGACGCTGGGTGGAGCAAGCGCTCAAGGCGGGCCAATTGTCGGTGGTGGTCTGCACCTCAAGCCTGGATTTGGGCGTTGATTTTTCTCCGGTCGAAAAAGTGATTCAGATCGGATCGCCTAAGGGCGTGGCGCGCCTGATGCAGCGCGCCGGACGATCCGGCCATCAGCCAGGGGCGAAAGCAAGCCTTACGATCGTGCCCACGCATGCGCTTGAAGTGATTGAGGCCGCTGCGGCAGCCGACGCCTTATCGCGGCGCGAGCTCGAATCGAGAAAGCCGCCGCTGCGGCCGATGGATGTGCTTGTTCAATTTCTTGTCACACTAGCCTGCGGACCGGGCTTTGATGCGCAGCACCTTTATGCGATCGTGCAAAAGACTGCATCGTTTGCCGATTTATCGCGCAAGGACTTTGACTGGGCCTTGCAGTTTGTACACCGGGGCGGCGAGAGCTTGCGAGCCTATCCGGATCATCATCGGGTTGCGCAAGCCGACGACGGACGATGGCGCGTGCAGCGCGCCGATCTGATCCGCCGGCATCGGATGAACATGGGTACCATCCTCAGCGACGCATCGATTCAGGTCAAGATGATGCAAGGCGCAAGACTTGGCAGCGTTGAGGAAAGCTTCATCTCAAGGCTGCGCCGGGGCGATTGTTTTATCTTTTCAGGACGGTTGCTTGAATTGGTTCGGCTTCACGACATGACCGCTTATGTGCGCAAGGCACGCGGCACCAAGGCCGCAGTACCGCGATGGAATGGCGGCAAAATGCCGCTTTCGCTCGAAATGTCAAAGGCCTTGGCGCGATGCCTTGATGAAGCCCGAAAGGACCGTTACGAAGGCGATGCCATGCGCTGGGCCAAACACTTGCTTGAGCTCCAGGCGAAAGTTTCAGCCTTGCCGGATGCAAACCGTTTGCTGATTGAAAGTTACCGTTCGCGCGATGGTTATCACTGGTTCTTTTATCCGCTGCAGGGCCGGCAGGTGCACCTGGGTTTGGCCACCTTGCTGGGATGGCGCCTGGCACGCGAGCGTCCCCGAAGCTTTTCGATCGCGGTGAACGACTACGGCTTTGAAATGCTGAGCGCCGAACCCCTTGAGCAATCGCAATGGCTTGACCCCAGCTTGTGGCGTGCCGAATCCTTGGCCTCCGATGGCATGGAGAGCTTCAACGCCAGCGAATTGGCGCAGCGACGATTTCGCGAGATCGCGCGCGTTGCAGGACTTGTGCAGCAGTCCTATCCGTCGCGTCAGGCAAGCGCAAAACAGCTGCAAGCTTCATCGAGCCTTTTCTGGGAGGTGTTTAATCGTTATGATCCTGATAACTTGTTGCTCGACCAGGCAAGGCGTGAAGTCCTGGACCATGAACTCGAGCACCAAAGGCTTGAAGACGCCTTGCTCAGGATCAATCAACAAAGCATGCACTGGCAGCCGATTGAGCGACTCTCACCCTTTGCCTTTCCCTTGATGCTTGAGCGATTGCGCGAAAGCCTGAGCAACGAAAAACTTCAGCAGCGACTCGCCCGCATGATTGCCGAGCTCAGCGCCTGATGCAAACCCCCGACAACCGACCGCCGGCCGGCGTTTTTGTGCTTGGCGATCTCTGGCTCTGGCCAGGCTTTGCGGTATCAAGACCAGCCCAGGCCCAGCTGATGGTCGCCGATGTGCATTTGGGTAAGGCAGCAAGCTTTCGCGCCCAGGGTGTACCGGTCCCTGAGCAGGTGACGCAGGAAAGTCTCGACCGACTCAGCGCCTTGATTGAGGCAAGCCAGGCCAGCGCTCTGATTGTGCTCGGCGACCTGGTCCACGACTCTAGGGGGTTATCACTTTTGTTGCCCTTGTGGCTAAGCTGGCGCCAGCAACACCCACAGATTGAGGTCAAGCTGGTTCTCGGAAACCACGACCTCAAAAGCCCCTCGGCCGCGCTAGCCCGCGCTTTACCAGGGGTGCTGATGCTGCAAGCGCCCTATGCCGATCAGGCGCTTTACCTGGCACACGAAGCCGATTCCCTGCTTGACGATTCGCTGCCCGAAATCACCGGCCGCGATGCGATGCCGGTGTCAGGACTTTGCGGTCATGAACATCCGGTTGTGTCGATTCCTGATCCGGTGCTCGCCAAACGAATTCGCAGGCCTTGCTTTTATCTGGACGACAGGCGCATCTTGCACCTGCCTGCCTTCGGATCGTTTACCGGCGGCCATCCGATTCGTCTAGACCGTTGCGAACGCCTTTTTGTGGATGTTTTTGCGAGCGTTGAAGAGCTATCGCCCAGGGCGCTGCGACAAAGGCAAGCGAAGTTTCGCTAATGGCGCTGTGCATCAAGGCTCGAGCGAACACAAGCAGTGCGCCTGCGCTGACCAGCGTTCCTGGCTTCCAAGCCATTGCACGGCCCACTGTCCCTCGCGATAAAGTTCGCCAAGCAGCCCTTTGACAGGGTCCTGGGACAGGGTCAACTCAGGCACTGGATGGGCGCTGCGCAAACCGGCGCTTTGAAGCATGGCGCCGAACCAGCGTCTTAGCCATTGGCCAAAGCGCGAGCCTTCCGACTTCAGATATCGCACCGCAAGCGCATCGGCTGACTTGCGCCGATTTTTGCTTACAGCGCTTGAGTCGGCTTGCCCGCTGGACTGCTTTGCCTCGGCGAGAAGATTGCGGCTGGCGAGAATCGCTGCATCGAGCCCACCGAGTTCGTCAACCAGTTGATGCGCTTTGGCTTGCGTACCGGACCAGATTCTTCCGCGGGCGAGCAGGTCAATTTGTTCCTTGGATTGGCCTCTTGCCTTGGCTGTGAGTTCGATAAAGTCTTTGTAAATATGCTGAATTCGGCTCTCGATCAGTGATTTCATGCGGGGGTCGAGATCGACCCGCGGGTCATAGCCGCCGGCCAGCCAATGACTTTGATAACCGCCGGTGCGAATCGACAGTTTGTCCATCAGGCCTTGAGCGGTCGGCAGTAAACCATAGACACCGATTGAGCCGGTAATGCTGCTTGGGTGGGCAATGATTCGGTCGGCTGACAAGGCGATCCAATAGCCGCCGGATGCGGCCAAATCGCCCATGGACACTACAACCGGCTTGCCGGTTTGGCGAAAAGCCTCGAGGGCCTGGCGAATAAACTCGGAGCCCACCGCGCTTCCTCCGGGTGAGTCCACGCGCAGCACAAGCGCTTTGAGTTTTTCATCCTCGGCGGCTTTGCGAATTTTCTCCGCGGTTTCTCGTCCCCCCACGATTTGCGAACCGCTGCCCCGCTCACGGATCTCGCCTTCAACTACCAGGATACCGATGTGCTCATCGTCATCGTCGCTTTGCGATGCCACACGCGACGCATAATCGCTGGCGCTGATTTGCCGAAAGCTGCGGTAGGAGCTCTCTTTCACCCCCTCGCGGATCAGCCGCTCACGCAAATCCGGGTAGGCCATCAGACCATCCACCAGTTTCCAGTCAAGCGCCAGCGCGGCGGCGTCTCCGCCCTGTTCTTGCAGCGCACCGGGCAGACTTGCCATGATCGCCTCAACACGTCCTGCCTCAAGCCCTCTGGCTTTTTCGAGGTCGGCTGCATAGCGCTTCCAGAGATCGCCAATGACATGGGCCTCGGCTTGCAGCGACTGCGATGAGGGCCGGTTAGCGACCCAGGGTTCGGCGGCCGATTTGTATTCGCCCACGCGGATCAAGTGCGGGGTGATGCCGAGTCGATCGAGCGCATCGCGATAATAATTACGACGACGCCCAAAACCTTCGATGATCAACTCGCCCATCGGATGCATCAAAACCTCGTTGGCCTGGGATGCAATACGGTACTGACGCTGATCAAAGCGTGTTCCCCAGGCGATGATCGGCTTGCCGCTTTCCCGAAACCGGTTCAAAGCGATCGCAAGTTCATCCATGCTGGCAAGTCCACCGCCTTCAAAACCGTCGGTCAGCAGCAAAGCCTTGCTGATTTTCGGGTCCTTCGCAGCCTGCCTGAGACTTTCGACCAGAGTAGGCAAAACCACTTCACGTTGTTCGTCATCGACCCAATTCAGTAGCCATTGCTCTTTATCCTCGCTTGCTGCGGCCTCGACCAGGCGACCCTGAAGGCTGATCACAAGCACGGTCTTCTCCTGCAGGCTTGCCTCGTCCTGACCGAAGGCAAACCACAGGGCGCTGCCGACAAAGCCGAGAAAAAGCAGGTTCAAACTGATGCGGCGGGTGAGTTCGAGCACGCCGCCCAAACGCAGCGCAAACTGTTTTAATCGGTTCAACAAAACAACATCTCCTTCGGCGCAGCTTAAGGCGCCAAGCTAAGCATCCGTAGACCAGACCTTGCGGCCTTAAGCCCCATCTTAGGCAAAAGCGAGCTGCTTGAGCGCTTTCATGTCGTCAAAAAGGCAAATCGCCCCGGCCCCAAGCAAAGCTTGCGCCAAGCCAGCCGGCCTTGTGGCTGGCAAAAACCCGTAGACGGTTGCCCCCGCTGCCACACCGGCTTGCACACCGGTTGGTGAATCTTCAATCACCAGGCTGCGTGCGGGCTCAACACCCAGATGATGCGCTGCGGCCAAATAAACATCAGGTGCAGGCTTGGTTTGGGGCATTTCATGGCCGCTGAATACGCGCCCCTCAAACCAGGGTAGCAAGCCGGTTGTAGTTAACTGGAGTTCGATCTTTCTTCGGTCAGCGCCTGAGGCGCAAGCGATCCGGCCTTCAAATCGCGGAAAAAGCTCAGGCAAAGCGTCCTTGATGCCGGGCGTGGCTTGTACCTTTTCACGCAAGGCGATATCGCGCTGCTGCCGAAAGTGGGCAATCCAGGCCGCATCGGGAAGCTGCCCCGAATGCCTATGAATCAAGCCGAGTTGATGCTCAAGGGCACGACCCAAAAAGTGCTCGACACATGCATCAAAGCTCAAGGCCCATCCCAAATCATTGAGGCATTGCCTGAGCACGTCCAGTGTGATCGGCTCGCTGTCGACCAACACGCCGTCACAGTCAAAAAGAATAGCCTGATAAGGGATTTGCAGGGTCAAGAGCTATTCTTCTTGAATCGATGCCAAGCGCCTAATAAGGACCCGATGAGCCCGGGGTGAGCGGACTGCCTCGCATATCGGCAACCGCCGCCTTCGCTGCGGTGTTGAGCAAGGCGTTATCGGCGGCAATCGTAACGAGCTCAAACCCCCAGGCGATCGCCTGCTTGGCATAGTCGGTGGTTCCGCAATGAATACCCGGGTGCACGCCGTGTTTTTTGGCTGCGTTCAAGATGGTCTTGATCGCATCCACAATCGGCGGGTCGGTTTGATCAAGCTTTGGAATGCCGCCAAGTGAAAGTCCGAGATCCGAAGGTCCGATATAAATTCCGTCAAGCCCCGGCGTTGAGAGGATATCGTCAAGATTGTTGAGCGCTTGCTTGGTCTCGATCATTGCAATCGCCAGCACATGACGGTTTGATTCTTTCGCATAGTCCGCACCGGCATACCAAAGCGCACGCGTTGGCCCGAAGCTGCGATAACCATCCGGTGCGTAGCGAACCGCACCCACGAGCGCTTCGCACTCGGCCCTCGAATTGATCATCGGGCAAATAATTCCATAAGCGCCTGCATCCAGCATTTTCATGATGATCCCGGGTTCGTTCCATGGCACCCGGGCCAGCGGCGTCGCCTCTGAAATGCTGATGGCTTGCAACATCGGAACCGCATGGCTGTAGTCAATAAGGCCGTGTTGTAAATCGCAAGTCAGCGCATCCCATCCAGCCTGGGCCATGTTTTCAGTGGCAATCGAGCTGGGTATCCCCAGCCAGCCATTGATCACCGCTTTGCCTTGCTGCCATAAGGTTTTGACTTTGTTTTCACGCATGAAGGGCTCCCGGAGCTTTACATTGAGTGCTCGGATTATGCGTGCCTGAAGCGCTCTCGCCACACAAGCTGCAAATTGCAGGATTCCGGAATTCGTTATTGGGAAGCTGCTTTCCGGCTGCAAAGCAAAAATCAAGGCTTTCGCCATCCGGGCTTCAGGGCTCGCTCGACGAAAGCTATTGACAAGCCAATTCAAGCGTCTTAGCGTAAAGGCCATCGAGTCTGGAGTCGCTGCTAAAAGCGACAAAAAATAAAACACTCGATGCCGCGTTGGCGGTGCAAGGCTGACCGAATGCGCCAGCGTCAAAGTGTTGGGGTTGGATCTTGTTCATTGATTTACCCATAAGGAGGCACTCCATGTCTGAGCAATATCAAGGCCGGCGTCGTTTCATGCAGCGTTCGGCAAAGGTTTCGGCAGCCGCAGTGGCTGCGCCCTATGTCCATAGCTCGCGAGCCGCTGGCTCGCTTTCGATCGGTTTCTGGGATCACTGGGTACCCGGTGCCAACGACGCCACAACTGAGCTTGCGAAAGAGTGGGCCGCGAAGGAAAAAGTCGATATCAAAATCGACTACATCACCTCCCAGGGCAACAAGAACCTTCTCACCATTGCCGCTGAAGCCCAGGCTAAATCGGGTCATGATATTTTGGCTTTTCCGACCTGGCAGCCCGCCGATCAGGCCAAATTGCTTGAGCCTGTTGATGACATCATGGGCGATCTGATCAAAGAGCATGGCGCTGTCAACGGCACGGTGGAATACCTCGGAAAGGTTGGTGGGCGCTGGCTTGTCGTGCCGGCTACCGCAGGTAGCCAAATCAAAGGACCTTGCTCGCGCGTTGATTTCCTCAAGCAGCATGCCGGTATTGATATTAAAGCGATGTACGCCCCTGGGGGCCCGCCCAAAGCCGATAGCTGGAATATGGAAAATTTTTTGAAGGCTGCAGAGGCCTGTCATAAAGCTGGGGTGTCGTTTGGAATCGGCTACGGGCAGACATCCGATTCGGTCGATTCGGCCGGAGCTTTTTTCCAGGCCTTTGGCGCCACTTTGGTCGACGCCAAGGGCAACATCACGGTGAAGTCTGACGCGGTGCGACAGTGCCTGGACTACCTCAAGCGTCTGATGGCATTCTTGCCGGCCGATGTGCCGGCATGGGATGACGCATCGAACAACAAATGGCTGGTTTCGGGCAAGGGCGCTTTGATCATGAACCCGCCGAGTGCCTGGGCGGTGGCCAAACGCGATGCGCCACAAATTGCTGAGCAGCTCTGGACCCACGGCTTTCCCTTGGGACCCAAGGGACGTTATGCTCCCTTTTTGCCCTATTTCTGGGGTATCTGGAATTTCAGCAAGAACAAGTCAGCCGCCAAGAGCTTGCTGCGCCACCTGTCAACCCGACAAGCCGCTGAAAAAATGGTGGTGGCAAGCGCGGGCTACGACATTCCCGCGTTTGCAAATCTGACCACCTTCAAGACCTGGGCAGAGGCCGGGCCACCGGTTGGAACTTTGTACCATTATCCAAATCCGCATAACCATCAGACGCTGTCGATTGCTGCCTCGCCTGCGCCACCGAAGATTGCAGTTCAGATCTACACCCAGGGCATCATGACGAAGATGGTGGTGCGGCACTTCAAAGGTGAAGCGGCCGACAAAACCATCGGGTGGGCGGCCAGCGAGCTCGAAGGCTTCATGCGAAGCTAAAAGCCGCGACGGGCCGCGGTAATGCCGATTGCAGGGCAGCATGCAAGCCATGCGCCCTGCGCCTGTCATGTCGGATAACGAGGAGATACGGTGAGTGCTCATGGCCTTAGCTCGGGCGCACGCGCGCCGATGACCCTGGAGCGTTTGTTTCAGCGCAAATCAACCATCGCCTTTTTGATGGCGCTTCCGCTCATTCTGATTATCAGCCTCTTGGTGGTCTACCCGGCAGGCTATGCGATTCACCTCGCCACGCTGAACAAGAGCATGGAGCGCTTTGTGGGCTTGGGAAATTTCGAGTTTCTCTTTGGCCGGGAAACCTTCTGGATGGTGGTGAAGCAATCGGTGATTTTTGCGGTCACTGCAGTGATCTTCAAGGCATTTATCGGTTTTGTGGTGGCGCACTTTGTCCACAATATTCCCAGCAAAGGCCAACGCAAATGGCGCGGTATGCTGCTTGTCCCCTGGGTGATTCCGCCAGCGATGAGCACACTGGCTTGGTTATGGCTTTTTGATCCGTCCTACAGCGCCTTTAACTGGATTTTGGCAAAACTCGGCAGCGAGGCTATCCCGTGGACCGGCGAAACCGATTGGGCCCGCTTTTCGGTGATCCTGGTCAATATTTGGATCGGTGCACCTTTTTTCATGATCATGTATCTGGCGGCGCTGAAGTCGGTTCCTGACCAACTCTTTGAAGCCGCAAGTATCGACGGCGCAAACTGGTGGCAGCGGATTTGGTACATCACCTTGCCGATGATGCGAAACATTATCTCGATCACGGTCTTGTTTTCGCTGATCGTGACCTTTGCCAATTTCGACATTGTGAGGGTGCTCACAGCAGGCGGGCCGGTGGACACGACGCATGTCTTTGCCACCTGGGCTTTCAAAATCGGTATCGAAGGCGGCGACATACCTTTGGGTGCGACGGTGTCCTTGTTTATGGTTCCGATCCTGGGTATCGCTGCAGTTTTTATCCTTCGCGATATCAACAAGCGCGGAAATGAGGCCTGAAATCATGAACACAGTGAGCACAAGTCTTCCGGTGCTGAGTTATGGGAGCATGTCGCGCGATCGAAAGCGGGCGCTTTGGTGGTCATATTTTTTTCTCGTGGTTTTTGCCATCTTTTTCTTGACGCCGCCGATTTACATGCTGGTGACGTCCATGAAAACCAGCGCTGAAATTTCCGCAGCCACCAGTCCCTGGATTGTGCAATCTCCGACCTTCAAGAATTATATCGGTTTGCTCACGGATCCGGTCTTTCTGGGTTTTTTTCGTAACTCGGCGCTGGTCTCGCTGATCGTGGTGATGATCACCATGGTGGTCAGTGTGCTGGCGGCGTTTTCACTGGCGCGCATGAAGTTCTGGGGTTCAGCCACGCTGGCTACCGGTGTTTTCCTGACCTATCTGGTTCCAGAGACCTTGCTCTTTATTCCTTTGTTCAAGATGTTTGCTTGGGTAAAAGAGACCGTTGGCATCGAGCTGATCAATCAGTGGTGGGTGTTGATTCTGCTTTATCCGACGCTGACGGTGCCTTTTTGTACCTGGATCATGATCGGCTACTTCTCCAGTATTCCCAAAGAGCTTGATGAGGCTGCCCTGATCGACGGCGCAAGCTGGTTTCAGACGCTCGTGCGGATTTTCATCCCGGTGGCGATTCCGGGCATTATCGCCGCGACGATTTTTGCCTTCACCGTTTCATGGGCACAGTTTTTGTATCCGCTGGCTTTCACCACCTCGGCGGAGCAGCTTGTCCTTCCTGTTGGAATCATCTCCACCCTCATCAAGGGCGATGTCTTCAATTGGGGGCAGATCATGGCGGGCGCGCTTCTGGGTGCAGCGCCACCATTGATCATTTATGCATTTTTAATGGATTACTACATCGCGGGCCTCACAGCAGGTGCCACCAAAGGCTAGCGGCCTACTAGGAAGCAGGAGACGATTTTATGGCCAGTGTCAGCCTTAAAAAGGTGGTGAAGTACTACGACGAAACGCTCGCGGTTCGCGGTATCGATCTGGAAATCAGCGACAAGGAATTCATGGTTCTTGTCGGTCCTTCGGGCTGCGGCAAGACCACGACCTTGCGCATGATTGCGGGTTTGGAAGAGATTTCTGACGGTGAGGTTTATATCGGCGATCATGTGGTTAACGATGTTCCACCGAAGGATCGAAACATCGCCATGGTGTTTCAAAACTACGCGCTCTATCCGCATATGTCGGTCTACGAAAACATGTCCTTTGGCTTAAAGCTCAAGCGCGTGGACAAAGCCGAGATTGACCGTCGAGTTCAGGAAGCGGCAAAAATTCTCGACATCACGACTTTGCTCGAGCGAAAGCCCAAGCAATTGTCAGGCGGGCAGCGACAGCGCGTGGCAATGGGGCGCGCAATCGTTCGTGATCCAGCTGTTTTTCTGTTTGATGAGCCCTTATCGAATCTCGATGCCAAGCTCAGGGTGCAAATGCGCACCGAGATTAAGAAAGTTCACCAGAAAGTGCGCACCACGACCGTTTATGTCACCCACGATCAAGTGGAAGCGATGACCTTGGCAGACCGCGTGGTGGTGATGAATCATGGTGTGATTGAGCAAGTGGGCACGCCGCAAACGCTCTACCATCATCCGCGGACAAAATTTGTAGCGGGTTTTATCGGATCCCCGGCGATGAACTTCATAGCGGTGCAAATAGTCGAGCAGGGCAGCGGCCTAGCGCTTGACCTTGGCGAGGGTCAGCGCCTGTTGTTGCCCGATGAGCAGGCTCAGCGCTACCGGCAGTATCGTGACAGCAGCCAGTTATTGCTCGGTATCCGACCCGAACACCTGACCGACAGCCAAAGCGCCGGCTTGCCGCAAACCCAGCAAATGCTTGTGACGCCTGAAGTTTGTGAGCCTATGGGGATGGAAACGCTGGTCTACTTCAGCCTTGGCGGACAGTCCGTTTGCGCAAAGGTCAACCCCGATGTGGCGGTGCAAGCCGGTGTGCCGATAGCCCTTAGCGCCAAGCTGTCAAACATGCACCTGATCGACGATCAAAACGGTCTGGTGCTTTAGGATGCCTGGCCGACTGATTTTTTGCCTTGAGCGCACCCCTTAGGCGCCAAACACCTGTGGGTTGATTGTGTGTTCGTGATTGGGTCGCCCATCGAACACTTCAATCACATTACGCACGGCTGTGTAGGCCATTCGGTTATAGGCCTCCCAGGTCACACCGGCCATATGCGGTGCGCTGATCACTTGCGGCAAGTTGATCAGGGGATTGGCAGCTTCGGGTGGTTCTGAAGCGTAAACATCAAGGCCGGCACCGTAGAGCGCGCCGCTTTGCAGTGCCTCAGCCAGTGCTTGTTCGTTGACGATGCCGCCTCTTGCGGTGTTGATCAGCACAGCCCCCTTCTTCATGCGGGATAGCCGCTCGGCATCGAAGAGATTGACCGTGTCTTGCGACTTGGGACAGTGAATCGACACATAGTCGGCTTCGGCCAAAGCAGCGTCAAGGTCCTTGACCGGTCGTGCGCCAAGCCCGCGGATGATGTCCTGCCTGAGATGCGGGTCGTAGACCAGGGTGTTCATTTCAAGCGCAACACAGCGCTTGGCCATGCGGCTGCCGATGCGTCCGCAGCCGACGATCAGGACCGTCTTTTCAAAAAGGTCACTGGGAAAGTTTTCAAAACGACTCGCCCAGCGCTGCGAAATCACCCGTTGATTCAAATCGCTGATGCGCTTGGCAAAGGCAAACATAAAGGCGAGTGCTTGTTCGGCCACTGAAACCGAATTCGCAATACCTGTAACCATCAGGGGAATGCCGCGTCGTGTCAGTGCTGGCACATCGATTGCGTCATAGCCAACGCCCACCCTGGCGACCACTTTCAAGAAGGGAGCGGCATCGAGTTCAGGGTCGGCAAAAGGGGTCACGCCCAGGATGGCCGCATGGACACTGGCAAGCCGCATCCGGAATTCAGAGGTTTCGATCGAAAGTGGAAAGCGCTCAAAAACAATATCGTTGCGCTGACTGACTGCTTTAAAGGCGTCCGGAGCGATCGTTTCGGGAATAAGAATGGTATAACTCATAGATAGCTCCGATTCCAGGTTGGGCTGATCACAATCTCGTTGATGCAGACATGCTTCGGTGCGCTTGCAACATGCAAGACGGTTCGTGCCAGATCCTCCGATTGCAGCATGCGTGCGCGGTCTTCAGCGCTAACCGGCACAGGGCGCTTATCGAGAATCGGCGTGGCTACTTCAGCCGGGCAGATCACGGTGGATCGAATGCCGTTGCGAAACTCTTCTTGATTGATGGCATAACTCATCGCGACAACACCGTGCTTGGCAGCCGAATACGCAGGCCCGGAAACACGGCTCACGAAGCGGCCCGCCCATGAGGAGGTATGGATCAGCAAACCGTCGCCTTGGCGGCGCATGATAGGAAGCGCAGCAATGACCGCGTAAAAGGCCGATGACAAATTACCGCTGATGACCTCATCGGCCCGATCCGGGCTTAGCACCGACCAGTTTCGTTCCAGCACATTGAGTCCGGCGTTGTTGACCAGGATATGCAAGGCCTGGTACTGCGCATCGATGGCGGTCGCTATGGCCATCACCTGCTGTTGATCGCTCATGTCACCTTCCATGACCAGCGCTTCGCCGCCTTGCGATTGGATCATCTCGGCAACGGCTTCCAGGGCCTGTTTTCGTCGCCCGGTCAAAACAACGCGGGCTTGTGCCTTTGCAAAGGCAAGCGCACAAGCCTCGCCGATACCGGAGCCTGCGCCGGTTACCCACACCACCTTGGCGCGCAGGTCTGTGGATTCCTGAGCGGATGCTATTGCCGTCGATTCTGGATGCTGACTTTGCTGCAATGAATGCGGATCCTGCTGCGCCTGATGCTGACTTTGCTGCGATGGATGGGTTTGCATCTTCGTCTCCTTGGGGGCTGCTAGCGACTTTGTTCGGTGTGGTTTACAAAACCGGGCGTTGAGTCTTCTTGCCGAAATCGATCGGCGCCTGGTTAATGAATCGTTCCCAGCCTTTGGCGCGCAGTTCGCAAGCCGCGCAGTGCCCGCAGCCCTGTCCCCAGGCGTGCGAAATACGCCGCTCGCCGAGATAGCAACTGTGGCTTTGTTCGCGAATCAGTTCAACCAGCGCCTCTCCGCCAAGCGCAAGCGTCAGATGCCATGTTCTAGCTTTGTCGATCCACATCAGTGGCGTTTCGATCACCACGCGTCGGTCCATACCGAGCGACAAGGCAACCTGCTGGGCCTTGATCGCATCGTCTCTGCAATCGGGATAGCCCGAGTAATCGGTTTCACAAACACCGGTGACAAGCACCTGCAGGCCGCGTCGATAAGCCATTGCAGCAGCCAGGGTGAGAAAGAGCAAATTGCGGCCGGGCACAAAGCTGCTGGGCAGGCCACTGCCATGAATATGAATCGCCGCCTCGCTGGTCATTTCGGTCTGGCCAATGTCGCTGATGACTTTTGCATCGATCAAATGGTCCGGTCCGAGCTTGTAGGACCAATGTGGATTGATGCGCTTCATGCCGTCACGCAGCAGACCGCGGCATTGCAATTCCACCGCATGACGCTGTCCGTAATCAAAGCCGATGGTTTCGACATGCTCGTAACGCTCAAGCGCCCAGGCAAGGCAGGTTGACGAATCCTGCCCGCCCGAAAACAAGACCAGGGCTTGACGTTTGGCCGTCATGGTCTCAACCCCTTGAGCGACACGGCTTGGGCCTTTGGGCGGTCATGGTCTAAGCATTCCGGAACGAAGCATGATCGCCTACTCGCCTTCAGGCGGCACGGGCCGAGGCCTTTTATCAGAACCGATCGCGACAAAACTGAGGGTTGCTTCGGTGACTTTGATGATTTCGCCCCTTTGTCGGACCCTTTCGGCAAAAACCTCAACCCGTACCGTGATCGAGGTGTTTCCGACACGAACCACTTCGGTATAAAAGGTGACAACGTCGCCCACGTGGACCGGCTGCTTAAACAAGAACGAGTTCACGGCGACCGTTGCGACCCGTCCGTTGGCGCGCCGGCTTGCGGTGATGCCGCCGGCAATATCGACCTGCGACATGATCCAGCCGCCAAAGACGTCACCGTGCATATTCGAGTCAGCGGGCATCGGGACCACGCGCAGCGTGGGTATCCGGTCTGGGTAAACACCGGGCAATGGGCTCAGGGCGGAAGGCAAGCGGGTATCCTCGGGGCTTTGGATTTATCGAAGTTCGATCATGCCATGCGCCGCGATTCAAGTCAGTCAGTGAGTGTTCCGGTGCCAGACGCCGATGCAAAAAACAAGACGGCCGATGAGCCTTCCGAGCAAAAGCGACAAGCGCTGCTCAGAAGGCTGTGGCCTTATCTGATTCCTTGGCGTGCGCGGATCGGACTTGCCCTGCTGTTTCTGGTCGCAGCCAAACTGGCCAACATCGCAGTGCCACTGGTACTCAAGGCCATGGTCGACCAACTCGACTTAAAGCCCGGCGATCCCCAAAACCTTTTGGTGGTTCCTGTTGCCTTGCTGATTGCCTACGCCTGCCTGCGCGTATCGATCACCTTGTTCACCGAGTTGCGCGAGTGGACTTTTTCGCGAGTCACTGAAGGCGTATCGCGCATCTTATCGTTACAAAGTTTCTCACACCTGCTTGAGCTCTCGATGTCTTTTCATCTTCAGCGACGCATGGGTGCTGTCTCACGCGATCTCGAGCGCGGCGCGCGTGGCCTACACACGCTTGTCTCCTACACGGTTTACAGCGTCTTGCCGACTCTTATCGAAATCGGTCTGGTGCTGGGTTATCTGATCTGGCAGTACGAAGCAAGCTTTGCCTGGATTGCGCTTGTGGCGGTGGGGCTTTATGCTGGCTGGACCGTTAGGATCACCGAGTGGCGCACCGGATTTCGTCGCCAGATGAATGAGCAGGATTCGCGGACAAATGCCCATGCGGTAGACGCGTTGATCAATGTTGAAACCGTCAAGATCTTTGGTAACGAGCACTTTGAGGCAAAGCGCTACGATCAGGGCTTGCTACAACTGCAAAAGGCCAGCCTGCGCGCGCAGTCTTCGCTTTCTGTGCTCAACCTTGGCCAGAGCCTCATCATTGCGGTTGCGGTCACCCTGATGGTCTGGCGGGCTACTGAAGCAGTCGTTCAGGGCACGATGACGCTTGGCGATCTGGTGCTCGTCAATGCCTTCATGATTCAACTTTATATTCCTTTGAATTTTCTGGGTGTCCTCTACCGTGAACTCAAGCAAGGCAGCGTGGATGTCGAAAACATGTTTGCCCTGATCGATCAAAAGCAGACGGTGAAAGACAGCCAGAATGCAAAGCCGCTCAAGCGACCCGCTGAAGGACAGGGCTTATCGCTGGCATTTTGTGCGGTTGATTTTTCCTATGACGGAAAACGCGATGTGCTGCGCGGACTCAGCTTTGAGGTGCCCGCGGGTGCGCGCTATGCAATCGTCGGTCCGAGCGGGGCGGGGAAGTCAACGATCATGCGCTTGCTTTTTCGCTTCTACGACCCATTGCGAGGTGCTGTCAAAGTCGATGCCACCGATATACGGACGCTCAGTCAGCAAAGCTTGCGTGCGCAGATTGGTCTTGTGCCGCAAGACACGGTTTTGTTCAACGAATCGATACGATATAACATTTTATACGGAAGGCCGGATGCCTCGGATGAGGATGTTCGCGCTGCTGTGCAAGCGGCCCAACTGCAGCCACTTATTGACAGGCTGGCCCAAGGCCTTGATACGCCGGTCGGCGAGCGCGGCTTGAAGCTTTCGGGGGGCGAAAAACAAAGGGTGGCGATTGCACGCATGCTGCTTAAAAATCCGCCTATCTTGCTGCTTGATGAAGCAACTTCTGCGCTTGACTCACACAATGAGCAGGCGGTACAGGAGGCACTTAACCGTGCTGCGCAAGGTCGCACCACCTTGGTGATTGCGCATCGCTTATCCACGGTGGTGGATGCCGACCGGATTCTTGTGCTCGATGAGGGGCGCGTGCTTGAATCGGGTACCCATGAGCAATTGCTCGCGCAGGCTGGACTGTACGCAAGCTTGTGGACCAGACAGCAACAACAGCCTTCACCAGCAGAGTTACCATAGGCAGCATCAAAGGAGAGTCAGGTATGAGCGAACAGTACGATACTGCAAGCGCAAAGCAGACCCCTCGCGGGCCGCATCGAATCGCGGTGCTTGCGGGCGATGGCATCGGTAAAGAAGTCATGCCTGAGGCGCTTTTGGTGCTTGAGGCTGTCGCTTCGCGTTTTGATATTGCGCTTGCGATGGATCACTTTGATTTCGCAAGCTGCGATTACTATGCGCAACACGGCCGCATGATGCCCGAGGATTGGAAAGCGCAGATCGGATCACACGATGCGATTTTTTTCGGCGCTGTGGGTTGGCCGGCTACGGTGCCTGACCATGTGTCGCTTTGGGGCTCGCTGCTGTTGTTTCGACGCGAGTTTGATCAATACATCAACCTGCGTCCGGTGCGTCTGATGCCTGGTGTGCCTTCGCCGTTGGCCAATCGCAAGCCGGGCGATATTGATTTTTACGTCGTTCGGGAGAACACCGAAGGCGAGTATTCATCGGTGGGCGGCAAGGCCTTTCCTGGAACTGAGCGCGAGTTTGTGCTCCAGGAGGCGATCTTCACCCGCTACGGCGTGGATCGTGTGCTGCGATTTGCCTTTGAGCTGGCTGCCAAAAGGCCGCGCCGCAAACTCACTTCAGCGACCAAGAGCAACGGTATTTCGATTTCCATGCCTTATTGGGACGAACGGGTGGCTGCGATGCAGCCTGATTACCCTCAGGTTCATGTTGATAAATATCATATCGATATACTAACTGCCCACTTTGTGCGAAACCCGGATTGGTTTGATGTGGTGGTGGCATCCAACCTGTTTGGCGATATCTTGTCGGATCTTGGGCCTGCATGCACCGGAACCATCGGCATTGCACCGTCGGCCAACATCAATCCTGAGCGTCGCTTTCCCTCGCTTTTTGAACCGGTGCATGGATCGGCCCCGGATATTTACGGGAAGTCGATTGCCAATCCAATCGGGCAGATCTGGTCTGCCGCGCTTATGCTTGAACATTTGGGTTATTCGGATGCGCATGATTCAATAGTTAAAGCGATCGAAACGGTGACCGAACATGGGCCACGCACACCGGACATGGGTGGCAAGGCAAAAACCAGCGATCTTGGAAAGGCTGTTGTTCAAGCTCTCGTCTGAGCGAAGCGTCGATGTTGTTTGCTCCGCGCGAAGCTTTGCTTGAGAGTTTTCACTGCGCACTGCGTGCTGCTGATCCCGCGCTTGCTTTCTCAAGGCTCAGGTTAAGAACTGCCCGCGGGCGTAATCTGGTCGTCGGTGCCGGAAAAGCCTCGGCGCATATGGCCCTTGCGCTTGAGCGAAGCTGGCCGCAAGAAGCTCTGCAAAGTCTCTCGGGCTTGGTGCTCACGCGCTATGGTCATGCGGTCTCCTGCAGCCAAATCGAGGTGCTCGAGGCGGCGCATCCAATACCGGATGCTGCCGGGCTTGAGGCTGCAAGCCGGGTGCTCGCGCTGGCTGCCAGCCTGCAAGCGGGCGATCAGCTGATCGCTCTTTTTTCAGGGGGCGGATCGGCTTTGTTGAGTTTGCCGGTTGAAGGCATCACGCTTGAGGACTTGCGCACGCTTACAGTCCAGTTGCTGGCAAGCGGCGCACCGATTCAGGCAATGAATGTTGTCCGCAAGCATCTCTCCAGGCTTCAAGGAGGCCGACTCGCTCAGCTTGCAAGCGCGCGTGGTGCACAAATCAGTGCCTATCTCATTTCGGATGTGGCAGGCGATGAGCCCTCGGCCATCGCCTCCGGGCCATGCAGTCCAGATCCAAGCACCTATCAGGATGCGCTCGATGTGCTTCATCAATGGCAAATCCGAGCGCCGCAAAGCGTGTGGGTGCATCTTCAAGCTGGAGCACGGGGCAATCGTCCCGAAACTCCCAAGGCCGATGCGGCTTGCTTCCACGGCCTGCACCAGGAAGTGATCGCTGCGCCGGGTCAGAGCCTGCGCGCGGCGGCCCAATTCTGGCAGGAGCAGGGGGTGCGGCCGCTTATTCTGGGTGACACGGTAACCGGTGAGGCTTCGCAAGTGGCGCTGGTGATGGCAGCCTTGGTGCGTGAGGCGCTTAGCGCAAACAACCCAAGCTTCAAGCCGCCCCTTGTCTTGCTCAGCGGCGGCGAGTGCACCGTCAATTTAAGCGGGCTTGAGCAAGCGCAGATCGCAAAACATCCGCCGCGCGGTGGCCGTTGCAGCGAGTTTTTGCTGGCCCTTTTGGAGGCAATCGGGCAGCAGCCCCGGGTTTATGCCCTGGCAGCTGATACCGACGGGATCGATGGTTCGCAAGATAACGCCGGTGCCTGTTTTGACCCGCAAAGCCTCATGCGTGCGCAAGCAAAAGGTTTGCGTATCAGGGACTATCTGCTTGCCCATGACGCTTGGGGCTTTTTTCAAGCCAGCGATGATTTGATCTACACCGGTCCGACCGGAACCAATGTCAACGATTTCCGGGCTATCCTGATTACGGAATGAATGTTTTGAATCAATGCTCTTGAATCAGAGTTTTGAATCAATGCTTTTGAAACAAAGTTTTGAATTAATTTATTTAATCAATGCTCTTATCAAATATAAACTGAAAGCTTTTTGATACCGATCCAAATAATGGAGCATCATGAATGACCGATGAAACGCTTGCGAATCAGGCGGATCAAGCCACTGATGCAATCGTTTGTGATTTACCAGACGATTGGCATTTGCATTTGCGAGACGGCGAAGCGATGCAAAGCGTGGTCTTGGCCACAGCGCTGCAGTTTGGTCGTGCCATCGTCATGCCCAATCTCAAACCTCCGGTTTGTTCGGTATCTGATGCGCTTTCTTATCGCCAGCGTATCGTGCAGGCACTCGCTGTGATGATCGATCAAACGATCAGGCGCTTAGAGAGATCAGCCGTACCCGAGGATCGCGACAAGCAGCTTTTCTTTAATCAGCCGCAGGCCACTGTGGCGTGGATGATCGAGCAATTGCACCAGGCGGCAGGCTTTGAACCGTTGATGACGCTTTATTTGACCGACCAAACCAGTCCCCAGGATATCGACCAGGCGGTTGAATCAGCATGGGTGCGTGCAGTCAAGTTGTATCCGGCTGGCGCAACAACCCATTCGGATGCCGGCGTGAGGGCGATCAAAAGCCTGGAGCCGGTTTTTGAGCGCATGCAAAAGCGAGGCTTGCCGCTTCTCATCCATGGTGAAGTGACCGATCCCGCAGTCGATGTTTTTGAACGCGAAGCCGTCTTTATTGATCGGGTGCTGATCGATTTGAGGCAACAGTTTCCTGCGCTTCGTATCGTGTTTGAGCACATCACAACGCAAGAGGCCGCTGAATTTGTTCGCGATGCCGAAGGCCCGATTGCAGCCACGATTACCCCGCAACATTTGCTCTACAACCGCAATGCAATTTTCAGCGGAGGCCTTCGGCCGCACTGGTATTGCCTTCCGGTATTGAAAAAAGAACGACATCGCCTGGCACTGCTTGCCGCTGCAACATCTGGGTCACCGAAGTTTTTTCTCGGTACCGACTCCGCGCCCCACGCCACCCACTTGAAAGAGCACGCGGCAGCATGTGCTGGATGTTATAGCGCACCGCATGCACTGGCGCTTTACGCCAGCGCTTTTGAGGCGGCCAACGCGCTTGCGGCTTTTCCGGGCTTTGCCGCTGCGCACGGTGCAGCGTTTTATGGGCTTGACGCCCATCGGCGCAAGATCCGGCTGGTGAAGTCGGCTTGTGAGATACCCGAGCGGATGGCGTTTGGAAGCGGGCAACATATCGTGCCGCTGGCAAGCGGTGAGACGCTTAGCTGGCGTTATGACGGCTTTATATCCGCCTGATGCCGACAGGGATTTTCTCCATCCCTGGTGGCAGCCGGTTCGCGCCGATCTGCGAAGCCTTCTGGCCCTCACTGAGCCTGGCTTGCAGCTTGCCTGGCTTAACGAGCAGGCCCAGTTGCGTGCCTGCCGAAACGGTCAAGGTAAGACAATTACCTTTATCGATCAGGCGGCTTGGTCAGGGGCCGGCTATGAATTCTGGATCGATCAGCATGCGCAAGTGCCCACAAGAATGAGCGGTCATGGCCGCTGGCATGATGTGTTCAACGCGCTTTGCTGGTTGCGATGGCCCCTGGCCAAGGCGCAACTCAATCGGATGCATGCGCAATCGGCGCCTGCTCAGCCTGGCACCCGCGGTCCGATGCGGGATAAAGCAACCTTGATCGATGAGCAAGCGCTGATTTGGCTGCCTTCCGATCCCGCGCTTTGCGAGGCGCTGCGTGCCGGCGACTGGAAGCGTTTGTTTTGGGCCGAACGCTGGCGTTGGGCTCAGGCGCAACATCAAAAGCGGCTCTTGGTGTTCGGGCACGCGCTTTTTGAGAAGTGTCTTGCGCCCTACAAGGCGCTGACTGCCCATGTGTTGATTCTTTCGGGACTGGAACGCGATAAACCCTTGGCTGCCGATCGGGTCGATGCCTTGCTCGCCGAAAGGCTTAGCGACGCGATCCAAGCCGGGTTGCACCACGCCGGGTTACGCCACGACGGGTCACAGCAAGCCGGGTCACAGCAAGCAGGGTCACAGCAAGCCGGGTTAAAAGTTGGCAGTGAACTTGTGCTTTATCCGCTCCCTGTACTCGGTGTGCCGGGATGGCATGAAGACAATCAGCATCAGGCCTTTTATGATGACCCCCAGGTGTTTCGGCTGACCAAGGCCAGGGCATCAGGGCCAAGCTCGGCGTAGCATGCGATGGCGGGTTACCTGAAAGTTTGTCGTTCGAAAGTTGGTCATTCGAAGGTCAGGCATTCGATGACTTGTTGTTGACGATCGATCGCAGGCCTGATGGCGATCGCAATTCCGCGCTTTTCTTTCGTGAAGGAGTCCTTGCGATGCATATGATTGTGACCGGCGGGGCCGGTTTTCTGGGCCAGCAATGTATTGCGCGCTTGCTTCAAGCTGAGAGCTTTGCGCTGGCGCCTGAAGCAGCCCAGCCAATTCGAGCCTTGACAGCCTTTGATGTGGTCGAGGGTGATTACCAGCACCCGAAACTTCGCTATGTGGTGGGCGATATTGCCGATCCGCACCAGGTCAGCGCCCTTTTTCGGGATGACACCGCGGCAATCATCCATCTGGCTGCTGTGGTTAGCGGCACGGCCGAAGCCAACTTTGACCTGGGCATGCGCGTCAACCTCGATGGCATCCGCAACCTGCTGCAGGCGGCAAGGGCGCAGGCGAAACCGATCCGATTGCTTTTTGCAAGCTCAATTGCGGTTTTTGGGGGGGAGCTGCCTGAGGTGGTACGCGATGAGACCACACCGACGCCCCAGGGTTCGTACGGGATCCAGAAATACATCGGCGAGCAATTGGTGCAGGATTACAGCCGCAAGGGTTTTATCGACGGACGCTCGGTACGGATACCGACGGTGGTTGTTCGCCCGGGAAAACCAAACGGCGCCGCTTCGGGTTTTGCCTCCAACATTATCCGCGAACCCTTGGCCGGTCGTCGCGTTGTCTTGCCGGTTGATCCCGCCACCGCCATGTGGGTGGCATCGCCGCGCGCGGTGGTGACGATGTTGATGCATGCCTTAAGCCTTGCACCCGAGCTCTGGGGCTGGAATCGGGCGATCAATCTCCCAGGGCTGACGGTTACGATGCATGAGGAAATCGCAGCGCTTGCCAAAGTCGCTGGTCAGGAGCCTTTGTCGCTGATCGAGCAGCGTCCCGATCCGTCGATTCTCAGGCTTGTCAACACCTGGGCGTCCCGATTCGATACCGCGCGTGCGCTTGCCATGGGGTTTACCGCCGACGATGATGTTGAGGCGATCGTTCGTGCCTATGTGGAGGATCATCCGGAGGCGATTCACAAACTTTGAGTTGATCCGCAAGATTTGGGCTGCAAGGACTTCGCGCCCTGAAGTGCGCGTCCTGAACCTCGCGTCCTGAACTGCGCGCCTTGGACTTGTCGTCTTCGGGACGATAAAGGCGTTACACTGATCAAGGAAAGTGGGTCGGACGATCGCTGGGGCCGAAAGGCCACCAGAGGAAGGTCCGGACTCCATTGGATAGGGTGCTGGCTAACGGCCAGGCGCAGCGAGTTGCGGTTGTCTTCGGTCAGCCAAAACCCAAGGCGACGGAAAGTGGCACAGAAAACAAACCGCCCGCTGGGTTTCGGCCCCGCGGGTAAGGGTGAAAAGGTGGGGTAAGAGCCCACCGCGGCGCTGGCGACAGCGCTGGCAGGCCAAACCCCACCCGGAGCAACACCAAATAGGCATACGCGTGCCTGCCTTGCGGCAAGCCCACCGATGATCCGTCGGTGTTTGCGTATGTGGGTAGGTGGCTTGAGCGCGCTTGCAAGGGTGCGCCCAGAGGAATGATCGTCAGGCTTTTAGCCCTACAGAATCCGGCCTACAGACCCGCTTTCCCCCCAACCAAACGCCCCCTGACAACCGACTTATTCGGGGTCATTTGACTTGACCCGACCAACCCTTTTCCGTAAAGTGGCAAATAGTAGGAAAAAGTGGCAAAAAGTGGTGCACATGACGGTATCCGGTGGCAATCGGTTGCCGCATCCTGCGCCCGGTGGCGGCAATTGGCTTAACAAAGGCGGGGTAAGCGTGCACACGGGAGGCCGGGTGCGCCGATCAAGATGTTTCAGGGAACGTCCTCATTGCACCTCGATGCCAAGGGGCGGGTTACCGTGCCGTCAAGGCATCGGGACGTCTTGCTTGCGCAATGTGAAGGTCGGCTCACGCTCACCCGGCACCCCGATGGCTGCCTTTTGCTGTTTGCACGCGGAACCTGGGAGCTCAAGCGCGAAGAAATCCGTGCCTTCCCGATCGCAGCACGCGATTGGCAGCGGATTTTTCTTGGCAGCGCCGAGGATGTCGATATGGACGCTTCGGGGCGGATTCTGATTTCGCCTGAATTGCGTCAAGCATCCCGCATTGAGCGACAGCTCGTCTTTATGGGTATGGGTGCGCACTTCGAACTCTGGGACCCGCCCAGCCTTCACGCCCGGGAGCAGCAGGCTATCGATGCCGGCATGCCCGAGGCCTTGTCGCATTTCACGCTTTAGGCAGGACGCTTGCGCCATGCCTATCATCATCCGGTCCTGCTCGAGGCAGCGATCGATGCGCTGCGAATCCAAAGCCAAGGGACTTACCTCGACGCGACTTTTGGCCGCGGCGGTCATGCCCAGGCGATTTTTTCCAGGCTTGAGCAAGGGGGTCGCTTGATCGCTATCGATCGCGACCCGCAAGCGATAGCCTTTGGCGCGGATTTGCCGCAGGCCTGGACCTTGCCTGAGCGGGGTGCGCGCTTTGACCTGCTGCATGCGCGCTTTGGTGCGCTTTCGCTCGCCTTGGATCGGATCGGCGTTGGGCTGCTCGACGGCGCCTTGTTCGACCTTGGCCTTTCTTCGCCTCAGCTTGATCAGGCTGAGCGTGGCTTTAGCTTTCGCAACAGCGGCCCATTGGATATGCGCATGGATCCGCAAGCAGGGCTTAGCGCGAGGCAATGGTTGTTTCAGGCCAGTGCAGACGACATCGAGTCGGTGCTGCGCGACTTCGGCGAAGAACGGCAGGCCAGGGCCGTCGCCCAGGCGATCAAGGCGCAGTGTGACGCTGATCCAGGCTCAGCCTTGCAAAGCACCGGTGAGCTCGCCGCGTTGATTCAGCAGGTCTTGCGGCGCCGAGGCGTGCGTCGCGACGACGGAAAAGACTTGGCCACACGCAGTTTTCAGGCGATTCGCATGCAGGTGAACGAGGAGCCCAAGGAAATCGATGCTGGCCTGGCACAGGCGCTTGAGCGACTCGCTCCGAAGGCCTGCCTTGCGGTCATCAGCTTTCATTCGGTTGAAGACCGTCGCGTGAAGCAGTTTTTCGCACGCCATAGCGGCGGCATGGCCGATCGAGACCCGGTGACCGGCGCGGTGCTGAAAGCCTGCTGGCCGCTTGAATCGCCCAAAAGGCAGCGACCCGATGCGCAAGAGATTGCGCGCAATCCGAGGGCTCGTTCGGCGATTTTGCGTTTTGCCTACCGGACGTCTCGACCAGGCCTTTCCGGCAAAGCCGACCCAACCGCGCAACGGGGCCACTGATGGGCTATCGCATGAACGTACTTCTGGTGCTGGCCTTGTTAGCCTGTTCGCTGGCCTTGGTCGATTCGCAGCACCGAGCCCGCAAGCTTTTCATGGATCTGGAGCGCGCGCAGACCCGCAGCAAAGAGCTCGACATCCAGTGGAAGCAATTGCAGCTCGATCAGTTGCAACTGGCCAAGGCTTCGATGATCGATTTGAAAGCCCGGCGCGACCTCGGGATGATGACAGCGTCGGCCGACCGCACGGTTTATCTGACCATGCCGCCTTTGGCCGCAAGGCGACAGGATGCATCGCTTGCGGCCGCGGCTGGACAAGCCGGTGTTCCGCTGGCGGGCCAGGGTCGCGTGCCCTTGCTGGCACCCGAGGCGGCTGAGATCCGACCATGAGCCGACGACCATGAGTTTGCACCAGACGCGCGGTTCGCAGGGCAGCGGATCCGAAGCGGTTCGAAAGCGGCGCGCGCGCGCCGTATCGATGAACGCGACCCCATTGCTGCAGGTGAAGCTTTCGAATCTGCGTTCACGCATCGCCTTTTTTCTCCTCACGCTGGGATTTCTTGCGCTGATTGCGCGGGCGGTCTGGTTGCAGGTGATTTCGCAAGACTTCTTGCAGCGCCAAGGTGAGGTGCGCTACCAGAGGACGCTGGAGTTGCCGGCTTCGCGCGGGAAGATCCTCGATCGAAACGGCAACACGCTCGCCACCAGTCTGCCCGCCAGCGCGGTGTGGGTGAATCCGCCAGAGTTTCGTGCCAGCGATCAGCAGCTTGCGCAACTGGCAAAGCTGCTCGGGATGCGCCTTGGCGATATTCAGCAACGGGTTGCTCAGGAGGAGAAGACCTTTGTTTACCTCAAGCGTCAGGTCGATGCCGAGCTCGCGCGTCAGGTCGAAGCCTTGCAAATCGAAGGCTTGCATTTGCGACGGGAGTACAAGCGTTATTACCCCGAGGGAGATACCGCAGCCCATGTGGTGGGCTTTACCAACGTGGAAGACAGTGGCCAGGAGGGTATCGAGCTGTCGCGTGAAAAAAGTCTGGCAGGGGTGTCGGGATCTCGGGTCGTGATCCGTGACCGGCTGGGACGCATCATTGAAGATGTGCGCGAAGTCCGCGACCCGCAGCACGGCCGAGACTTCTCCTTGTCGCTGGATAGCAAAATCCAGTTTATTGCGTTTAACGCAATCCGTGACGCGGTTGAGTTGCATCGGGCCAAAGCTGCGGCCGCAGTCGTGATTGACGTCTACACCGGTGAGTTGCTTGCCCTGGCCAACTGGCCCAGCTACAACCCAAATCAGCGCAGTCATTTGTCGGGTGCCCAGTTAAGAAACCGGGTGATCACCGATACCTTTGAGCCCGGTTCGACGATGAAGCCCTTCACCACCGCCTTGGCGCTCAATTCCAACCGGGTGCGGCCCGAGAGCACCTTCAACGTTGCGCCCGGCCGAATGACCATTGGCAACCACACGATCAACGATGCGCACCCTTATGGGGTGTTGACGGTTGAGCAAATCCTGCAAAAGTCATCCAACGTGGGCACTGCAAAAATGGCCTTGCAAATGCCTCCTGAGGAGATGTGGCGGCTTTTCACCCAGGTCGGATTCGGGCAGGCGCCCGATATTGGATTTCCCGGAGCGGTCGCAGGACGCGTGCGGCCACATCGAAGCTGGAAACCGATCGAGCAAGCAACCATGTCTTACGGACACGGGATATCGGTTTCGCTTTTGCAGCTGGCAAGGGCGTATTCAATTTTTGCCCGCGATGGCGAACTGATTCCGATCACGATGCAAAAGCATGCCGAAAGGGTCGAGGGTGAGTCGGTGATCCGCAAGGAGACCGCCAAGGCGGTGCGCCATATGCTTGAGCTGGCAGCAGGTCCAGGTGGAACCGCGCCGCAGGCGCAAATTCAGGGCTACCGGGTTGCAGGCAAGACCGGCACTGCGCATAAGCTCGAAAACGGCCACTATGCCAGCAAGTATGTGGCCTCGTTTGTCGGCTTCACGCCGGTGTCGGATCCGCGCATCATCATCGCGGTCATGGTCGATGAACCGTCGGCGGGTAAGTATTACGGCGGTTTGGTGGCTGCCCCGGTTTTTTCGCGTATTGGCGGTGAAAGTCTGCGGGCGCTGCGCGTGATGCCAGATGCCAACATGCAAGCTTTCATACCCAAGGCCGGTCAGGCCTATCAGGAAGCTGCCCAGGAACCGGCACCGCCTGCAGCCGCGTTGCCGCTGGAGTCCGCTGCCAGCGCCGATACAGACGCTGCAAGCAAGGGTCCGCAAAAACTGGCGGCTGCCCGCGCCACGGTGACCCGATGAACTGCGCTGATTCAATGTTTGAGCATCAGGCTTTGCGCAAGGCCCAGCCTGCCGATCTCACACCGCCCGCCGATCTGGTATGGCCCGCCCGTCTGGCGCCGGTGCTGCAATGGCTCAGCCAACGCGTTGACACCCGTGCAGCCATGCGCTCAGACAGCCGTATGGTGCAGCCGGGAGACCTGTTTTTTGCCCTGCCTGGCTTGCAAAGCGCAGCGCAGCGCTATGTGAGCGATGCGCTTGAGCGCGGCGCAGGCGCAGTCTTGTTGGCCGATGATGCTGCACACAGCCATCGCTCGGTCTTTGCCTGGAGCGGGCTTGCCAACCATGCCGGTGAGCTTGCAGCGGCATTTGCGGCGTACCCGAGCCGAAAGCTGTCGGTGGTCGCTGTAACCGGTACCAACGGCAAGACCACCGTCTCGCACTGGATGGCCCAGGCCTGGTCGCAAACCGCTGCGGTCATCGGCACGCTTGGCGCGGGTCTGATCGATTCGGATCAGCCACTCGAAAGTTTCGGCTTGACAACGCCGGATGCGGTGCGATTGCAGCAAATGTTGCGCGACTTCCTGGCGCAAGGCACAAGTCTTGTTGCGATGGAAGCCTCCTCGATCGGATTGCATCAGGGACGATTACAAGGGCTCGAGCCGGCTGTTGCGGTTTTTACGAATCTGAGCCGCGACCACCTGGACTACCACGCCAACATGCAGGCCTACGCAGAGGCTAAAGCACAGCTCTTTGCAATGCTCACGCCTGGCCGCTCTCAGGCTGTGGTCAACGCCGACGATGCCTGGGCAGGGACCATGATCGGCGCCTGTCCAGCGGGTTGCCCGCTTTGGCTCTTTAGCCTGCAAGAACAGGCCGACGAAGCCCAAGCACTGGCAGCGCGGCATCGGGCGCATTTGCTCTGGGCGGATTATCGCGCTGACGATCAGGCATCGCAGGTGCAATGGGCCTTGTTTGCTCCGGGCAATCCCAAGGCGATTCATCAGGGACACAAGAAGCTTGCCTTGATGGGGCGTTTCAATGCAGCCAACGCGCTTGCCGTCGCGTGCAGCTTGATGGCTCTTGGCCAAAGCCCGTCGGAGGCGATGCAAGCGCTCGATCGTTTGAAAGCGGTGCCTGGCCGTATGCAATGCCTCGGTCAGTCGCAGACGCCCTTGGTGGTGGTCGATTATGCGCACACCCCAGACGCCATCGAGCAGGTTCTCGTCGCTTTGCGACCAGTGGCTCAACAGCGACAGGGCCGCTTGCATTGTGTACTCGGTGCCGGCGGCGATCGCGACCCTGGCAAGCGCGAAGCGATGGGGGCAGCAGCGATGGGTATTGCCGACTCGCTTTGTCTGACCAGCGACAACCCGCGCTATGAGGATCCGGAGGCGATTTGCGAGGCCCTCAAAAAAGGTGCAAACGGCGTTGCAGGTCTTGCGCGCGATAGCAAGCGGCTTTTTGTTGAACTTGACCGGGGCCTTGCAATTGACCGGGTGATTCAGCAGGCGGGCCCTCGGGATGTGATTCTGATCGCGGGCAAAGGGCATGAGCGTTTCCAGGAGATTCAGGGTCAGCGAATAAGCTTTGATGACGAGAGCCGAGCCCGTGAGGCGCTGCAATTGCACTGGTCGCTTCAGGTGCAAGCATGATGTTCAGCCTCACTCAGGCACAAGGCTGGATTGCGGACGCAAAGCTCGTGGGCGATGGCAACACCCGGGTTGAGAGGATTTGCACCGACTCGCGGCAGGCCAAAGCCGGGGACTTGTTCGTGCCGCTGATTGGTGAGCGATTCGATGCCCATGCCTTCATCGGTCAGGTCATCGGAGCCGGTGTGCGGGCGGTGCTCAGTGCGCAGAGCTTATCGCCTGATGCCTTGATCGACGGGCAAGTGCAGCGCGGCGTGATCCACGGCTTGCAGGTCCCCGACACAACGCTGGCGCTGCAGCAGCTTGCTGCCGGCTGGCGTCGCCAGTTTGCGCTGCCGGTGATTGCTGTCACAGGGAGCAATGGCAAGACCACGGTCAAGGAGATGATTGCAAGCATTTTGCGTGTGGCCTACGGCGAGGCCTCGCTCTCGAGCGAGGGCAACCTCAACAATGCTTTCGGCGTGCCGATGTCAGTCTTGCGGCTGCGCGCCCATCATCGGGCAGCCGTGTTTGAACTCGGCATCAATCAGCCCGGTGAGATGGCCCAGCTTTGCCCGATCGCACAACCCACGCTAAGCCTTGTCAACAACGCCCAGCGCGAGCACCAGGAATTCTTGCATGGGGTTGAAGCCTCTGCCCGCGAAAATGGCACGGCCATCAGCCAATTGCCTCGCGATGGGATCGCCGTGTTTCCCGGCGACGATCAGTGTGCGCCGATCTGGCAGTCGCTAGCAGGCGATCGCGACTGTGTGTGCTTTGGCTGGGATGAGCACTGGCCGGTGCACGCCAGCGAAGTCACTGCCTCGACGTTCCGCTTGCACTGCCTGGGACAGGATGCCTTGGTGAAGCTGCGCATTGCAGGTCGACACAGCCTGCGAAACGCCTTGGCCGCTGCCGCCTGCTGTCGAGCAATCGGTCTCAGTCTTGCGTGCATTGTCCAAGGGCTGGAGCAGTTTGAACCGGTTAGCGGACGCCTGCGGCAAATCCCCTTGCATGCGCATGCGCAGTTGATCGACGATAGCTACAACGCCAATCCCGATTCGGTCCGGGCGGCCATTGACGTGCTGGCGGGTATCCCGGGTACGCGCTTGCTTGTGCTCGGTGATATGGGCGAAGTGGGCGTGCAAGGCGAAGCGTTTCACGAGGAGGTCGGCGTTTATGCGCGCACCTGCGGCATCGATCAGTTGTGGTTGCTCGGTGAGGCCACGCGCCAGAGCGCTCGTGGCTTTGGCGACCAGGCCAGACATTTCGGAAGCGACATGCGCTCGCTGGTTCAAGCCCTTTCGGATGCGCTTAGCGCCGACCGCCTGTCTGAGCAGGCAACTGTTCTGATCAAGGGTTCCCGCTTCATGGCGATGGAAAGGGTGGTGAAGGCGCTCACCGCTGATCAGCACGTCAAGGAAGACCACTGATGCTTCTCGAACTCGCGCAATGGTTAGCCAAGGATATCCGTGCTTTTTCGGTGTTCAACTACATCACCTTGCGGGCTGCGCTCGCAACCCTCACAGCGCTTGCCTTTGGTCTGCTGCTTGGGCCATGGGTGATTCGTAGGCTGGCTGCCATGAAGATCGGTCAGGCGGTGCGCGACGACGGCCCGCAATCGCATTTGGTCAAAAAGGGCACACCGACGATGGGTGGCGCGCTGATCTTGCTGGTGCTGGGGATGTCAACGCTGCTCTGGGTTGACCTCGATAACCGCTTTGTCTGGATCGCCTTGCTGGTGACCTTTGGGTTTGGCTGGATCGGTTGGGTGGACGATTACCGCAAAGTGGTGCACCGCGACCCCAAGGGTATGCCGGCACGAGAAAAGTATTTCTGGCAGTCGCTGATTGGTGTGCTGGCTGCGGTCTGGCTAGCCTTTGCAGTACCGGCACAAAGCAACAGCGAGGCGCTAAGCCTGTTCATGCGTTGGGTTGAGTCAGGGTTTGACATGGATTTGCCGCCCCGCGCGGACTTGATTGTTCCCTTCTTCAAGAACGTTGCCTACCCGCTTGGCGTATTCGGGTTCATGATTCTCAGCTACTTTGTCATCGTGGGCACAAGCAATGCGGTCAACCTCACCGACGGCGCTGACGGCTTAGCGGCCATGCCCACGGTACTTGTCGGCAGTGCCCTGGGCATTTTCGCCTACGTCACCGGCCACGCGGTATTTGCCAAGTACTTGCTGATTCCCCATGTGCCAGGTGCCGGTGAATTGACAGTGTTTTGCGGTGCGCTTGCCGGTGCGGGCCTGGCCTTTTTATGGTTCAACGCCTACCCCGCACAAGTCTTCATGGGCGACGTTGGTGCGCTTGCACTCGGGGGTGCGCTTGGCACGGTGGCAGTGATCGTGCGCCAGGAAATCGTGTTGTTCATCATGGGTGGTGTGTTTGTGGCCGAGACGATTTCAGTCATGCTTCAGGTGGGCTGGTTCAAATACACCAAAAAGCGTTACGGCGAAGGCAGAAGGATTTTTCGCATGGCCCCCTTGCATCATCACTTCGAGGTCGGCGGGGTGAAAGAATCGCAGGTGGTGGTTCGATTCTGGATTGTCACCATGATGCTGGTGCTGTTCGGTCTCTCAACCCTCAAGTTGCGTTGAGATGACGTCCGTCAAAGCCTTAAAGACTCAGGGACTGGAGCCTTTGCCGGCACTGCACCCGGCGGTCAGGCCTTTAATGGAGCCCTTGCACTGGGCCGCTCAGCAAGTGCTCGTGCTTGGCAGCGGGGAATCGGGTCAGGCGATGCTTGCCTGGCTTAAGCGCTGTGGTGCCAGCGTGAAGCTTGCCGACACCCGCAGCGAACCGCCCGAGGCGGCCAAACTGTTGCGCGACGACCCTTCCTTGCTGACCTGCTTTGGTCCACCGCAGCCGCAATGGCTCGACGGCGTTGACCTGATCGCATGGTCGCCCGGTGTGTCGATTGAACAGGGCCCGGGCCTCTTGCTTGCCCAATGGGCGCATGCAAGAGGCATTCCAATTGCAGGCGAAATTGAATGGTTCGCCCAGGCGCTGGCAAGACTGCGACAACGTGGCTATCAGCCAGCGCTGGTCGCTGTGACAGGTACCAACGGCAAAACCACCACGGTCAGTCTGCTTGCCAGCCTTTGCAAGGCGGCGCATCGCCGCGTGGCCCTGGCAGGCAATGTATCGCCAGCGGCATTGCGGGCACTGATCGATGCGCTGGATGAAGCAGGACTTGGCGCTGCAGACTGGCACGAGGACGGGGCGCTGCCCGATTCGGTGCTTGATGCTTTGCCGCAGGTTTGGGTGCTCGAACTCTCAAGTTTTCAGCTGGCGCTTTGCAGCAGCCTGCGGCCCGATGCAAGCGCTTTGCTCAACCTGAGTGCTGATCACCTGGACTGGCACCGCTCCATGGATGATTACGCAGCAGCAAAGCAACAGATTTTCAAGCCCTCGGGGATTGCGGTCTTTTCGCGAGACGATCCGGCCACCGAGCCACGCGCAAGCGCGGTGGCTCAGCGTGTGAGCATTGGGCTTTCTTCGCCGCCCAAGCTTGGCGACTTTGGGGTGGCGACATTGCAGGGTTTGTCCTGGCTCGTCGAGGCGCTTGCGCTTGATGAGCCGAGCGGCCGGCGAAAACGCGGCGAAGCGGCCGCGTTTAGGCTCCGACCGCTGATGCCTGCCGATGCCTTGCGTATGCGCGGCAGCCACAACCAGAGCAACGCGCTGGCTGCGCTTGCGCTCGGGCGTGCCATCGGCTTGCCGATGGCGGCGATGTTGCACGGCCTGCGCCGTTTCGAAGCGGGATCGCATCGCTGCGAGATCATTCGGGTGCTGCGCGATGTGATGTTTATCGACGACAGCAAGGGGACCAATGTCGGGGCTACGGTGGCTGCCTTGAGCGGCCTTGATATGCCCTGCCATTTGATTGCCGGGGGCGTTGGCAAAGGCCAGGATTTTTCGGCGCTGGGTCGGGCCATCGTGCAGCATGCCGCTTCGGTGGCTTTGATCGGCGAGGCCGCCGCCGAGATCGCCTCGGCGGTCAGGGCAGCGATCGCTGAGAATCCGCGGGCAGCCTCGGAGCGGTTCCAGCTCAGTTTTCACGAGCAACTTGAGGATGCGGTCAGGGCTGCATCTGAGCGCGCCAGTACGGGCGAAGCGGTGCTCTTATCGCCTGCTTGTGCCAGTTTCGACATGTTTCGTGACTACCGGCATCGCGCGGCGGTCTTTGCGCAGGCCATCGATGAACTTGCCGGAGTTACGGCGTGAGAATCCGTATGCAAGAGGGATTGACGAGGGCGGCGAGCCTCTTTAGCCTCTCGCCGCCATGGCTTGCCGGCACGATGCCCTGGCGTGCTCGAGCAAGCTCGCCAGCGGTGGCCTCGCGCGACCTCGGAAGACAGGCTGAAAGCCAGCCAGTCGCTGCCGAACTGGATCATGCGGTACTCGTGCTCACGATTGCCTTGCTGTTATTCGGCCTGGTGATGGTTTACTCCGCTTCGATTGCCTTGCCGGATTCACCGCGCTTTGCGGCCTACAAGTCCTCGCACTTTCTCATTCGTCACGCCTTTGCCATCGTGGTGGGCCTGCTTGGCGCCTGGGTGGTGTTTCGCCTGCCGAATCGAACATTGCAACGCTTGGCGGCGCCGCTCTTCTTGTTTGGCTTGTTCTTGTTGATATTGGTCTTGATCCCTGGCGTTGGCAAAGTGGTTTACGGTGCCCGGCGCTGGATCTCATTGGGCTTTATTAATGTCCAGCCCTCCGAACTGATGAAGATTTTCGTGATTCTTTATGTCGCCGACTACACGGTTCGCAAGCAAGACTATATGCACCATTTTTCCAAGGGCTTTTTGCCTATGGGGTCGGCGGTGGCCATGGTCGGACTATTGCTGTTGCTAGAGCCTGACCTGGGTGCATTCATCGTGATCGCAGCGGTGGCGATGGGCATTCTTTTTCTTGGCGGAGTCAACGGCAAACTCTTTGGTGGATTGACGGTGATTGCCCTCACCACCTTCGCCTTGCTGATTCACCTCTCGCCCTGGCGTCGCGACCGCATTTTTGCCTATCTCGATCCCTTTGATCCTTCAAACGCGCTGGGCAAAGGCTATCAGCTGTCGCACTCGCTGATTGCTTTCGGTCGCGGCGAGTGGTTCGGCGTGGGATTGGGCGGTTCGGTGGAGAAGCTGCATTATTTGCCTGAGGCTCATACTGACTTTTTACTCGCGGTCATTGGCGAAGAACTCGGCCTGATCGGCGTGATGGTAACGATCCTGGCCTTTTTGTGGATCACCCGGCGCGCTTTTCAAATCGGCCGGCAGGCGATCGCGATGGAGCGCACCTATGCTGGCCTGGTCGCCAAGGGGATCGCGCTTTGGATCGGTTGTCAGGCCTTCATCAACATGGGCGTGAATTTGGGTTTATTGCCAACCAAGGGCCTCACCTTGCCGCTGATGAGTTATGGCGGTACCGGGATCATGGTCAACTGCCTGGCAATAGGCATGTTGTTACGGATCGATCGTGAAAACCGAATCACGATGCGGGGTGGCAAGCTGTGAGCCCTTGCTTGATGGTGATGGCAGGCGGAACCGGTGGGCATGTGATCCCGGGACTTGCGGTGGCCGAACGTTTGCGGGCTCAAGGCTGGCGAATTGTCTGGCTGGGTAACCCGTCGGGCATGGAAGCTGCGCTCACCGAGCGCGCTGGAATCCCAATGCGTCCGCTGGTGTTTTCAGGCCTGCGAGGCAAGGGCTTTGCAGCGTTTTTTTGGATGCCCTGGCGTTTGCTGCGCGCTTTTGCGCAGGCGATTGCCGCATTGCGCGCCGAAAAGCCCCATGTGGTGCTTGGCATGGGCGGTTATGTGGCTTTTCCGGGTGGAATGATGGCAAGCCTTCTGGGTCGGCCGCTTTTGATTCACGAGCAAAACTCGGTAGCCGGTTTGACCAATCGGGTCCTGGCCAAACTTGCCGATGCGGTGTTTGAGGCCTTTCCGGGCTCTTTCGGTGCTGCAAGCGCGCCTGCGGTTCAATGGATTGGCAACCCGGTCCGCGAGGCGATTTTGCAATTGCCGCCACCCCAGCAGCGCTATCAGGCTCGCGAGGGACCGCTGCGGATCCTGGTCCTCGGTGGCAGCCTCGGTGCGCAAGCGATTAACGACTTGGTGCCCAAGGCGCTTGCCTTGATTTCGCGCACCAACCGGCCAAGGCTGTTACACCAATCCGGCGAAAAGCACCGCGAAGCTTTGCATAACGCATACCAGCAAGCCGAAGTGACGGCGCAGGTTGAAGCCTTCATCTCGGATATGGCGCAAGCCTACGCTGAGGCTGATCTCGTGATTGCCCGCGCTGGAGCCATGACGGTTTCAGAAGTCGCCGCAGCCGGTGTGGCGGCCTTGTTCATTCCTTTTCCGCATGCGGTGGACGACCATCAAACCGGTAATGCGCAGTTTTTGGTTGAGGTCCAAGCCGCTTGGTGTTTTCAGCAGGATCAGTTCAGTCCGCAGCAGCTTGCCGATTTGCTGCAAGCGCTCGATCGCCAGCGTCTGATGCAGATGGCGCAAGCCGCGCGCGCCGCGGCAAAGCCCGAAGCGCTCGAAGTCCTGGTGCGCGCCTGTACCCAGGCGGCTGACAGGCAAAGGCAGACCGCATGAAGCACAAGGTCAGGCGTATCCACTTTGTGGGCATCGGTGGTGCCGGCATGAGCGGGATTGCCGAGGTTTTCCTCAACCTAGGCTACAGCATTTCGGGCTCCGATTTGTCGCCCTCAGCGGTGACCGCTCGCCTGCAAGCGCTCGGTGCACAGGTGGTTTTTGGTCATGCGGCTGAGCATGTGGAAGGTGCAGATTGTCTGGTGCTTTCCAGTGCGGTCAAAAGCGATAATCCCGAGCTGATTGCGGCGCGCGCAAAACGTATTCCGCTTGTGCCTCGCGCGATGATGCTCGCCGAGCTGATGAAGCTCAAGCAAGGGATTGCGGTGGCCGGCACCCATGGCAAAACCACCACCACCTCGCTGGTGGCATCGGTACTGGCCGCAGGCGGTCAGGATCCGACCTTTGTGATTGGCGGACTGCTCAACAGTGCCGGTGCCAATGCACGGCTTGGAAGCGGCGACATGATTGTGGTCGAAGCCGACGAATCCGACGCCTCGTTTTTGAATTTGTCACCAACCATGGCGATCATCACGAATATCGATGCCGATCACATGGAAACCTATGCGCACGACCCGGCGCGCTTGCGTCAGGCCTTTGTGGAATTCACCCAACGGCTTCCCTTTTACGGCACTGCGATCGTCTGTGTCGATGACCCCGGTGTTCGCCACATCATGCCCTTTGTTTCAAAACCTCTGCTGACTTATGGCTGCCGGGACGATGCCCAGGTTCGTGCCTGCGGGCTGCGCGCTGACGGAAGCACCATGCACTTTGCCGTCGAGCGTGAAGGGCAGGGTCCTTTGCAGGTTCAGCTCAATCTTCCCGGACGACACAATGTGCTCAACGCGCTTGCTGCCATCGCGGTGGCTGGCGAGCTTGATTTGCCCGATGAGGCAGTGGTGAAGGCCTTGCGCGAATTCAAGGGGGTGGGCAGGCGTTTTCAGTCTTACGGCGATTTGCCGGCCCAAGGCGGCGGAAGCTTTCGCCTCATCGATGACTATGGCCACCACCCGGTGGAGATGGCTGCGGTTTTATCCGCGGCCCGCGGCGCTTTTCCGGGTCGACGGATCCTGTTGGCTTTCCAGCCGCATCGTTTTACCCGCACCCGTGACCTCTTTGAAGACTTCGTGGCTGTGCTCGGTCAAGCCGACGCTGTGTTTCTCACCGAAGTCTATGCCGCCGGCGAAGCAGCAATCGTGGCAGCTGACGGGCGATCGCTAGCCCGCGCCTTGCGTGTGACCGGGCGGATCGAACCGATTTTTTGCGAAGACCTAAAGCGCATGAAAATCGCGCTGATCGAGCAGGCGCGCGACGGTGATGTGGTTATCGCCATGGGCGCGGGGTCGATCGGAAGCCTGGCTGCAAACCTGCGCGATGCGATTGCTTCGGAGACCGTCAGTGACTGAGCAAAGTGCAACCCCCCCACCGGGCCGCACCCAGCCCGCTTGTGCGCTAGGCGAGGTCGCGGTGCTGATGGGTGGGCAATCGGCCGAGCGCGAGATCTCCTTGCGCTCAGGCGCTGGCGTGTTGAAGGCTTTAGAAGAGCAGGGCATCAAGGCGCAGGCCTTTGATCCGGCCAAGCAGGGGCTTGATGCGCTGAAGTTGCTTGGCATCGACCGGGTCTTTATCGCCTTGCATGGGCGCTTTGGCGAAGACGGAACCGTGCAGGGGGCGCTGGAGCTGCTTGGTATTCCTTATACCGGATCAGGCGTTCAGGCCTCGGCGATCGCAATCGACAAAATCCGTACCAAACAAATCTGGTCATGTTCAGGACTTCCGACGCCGCCAAGCCTTCAGGTGCCTGAAGGGGCTGTGGCTAGCATGCTGATCGATAAGCTCGGTTTGCCCATGGTGATTAAACCGGCCCGCGAAGGCTCAACCCTTGGGCTGAGCAAGGTGTATGAGGCGGGCGAGCTTGAGCCTGCGCTTGCGCTTGCGCGAGCCAGTGACCCGTTGGTGCTTGCCGAACGACTGATTGCAGGACGCGAGCTGACGGTGGCCGTGCTGGGCGAGGGCGATCAGGCCGAGGCGCTGCCGATTGTTGAAATTCGCGCACCGCAAGGAAACTATGATTATCAAAACAAGTATTTCACCGAGGATACCGAGTATTTGTGTCCGGCGCCGCTTGATGCCGAGGTCACAGCTAAGGTGCAAGCAATCGCCCTTGCCGCCTACCGCGCCATCGGTTGCTCAGGCTGGGGCCGGGTGGACCTGATGCTGGACGAAGCGATGCAGCCCTGGTTGCTTGAGGTGAACACCTCACCTGGGATGACCGATCACTCGCTGGTTCCAATGGCCGCGCGGGCGGTCGGGATGAGCTACGCGTCGCTGGTCTTGAGACTGCTTCATGAGGCTACTCTCAAGCTCAGGGGACTTGTTTGAGCGCTGTACCGCAGCAGCATGCCCGCAGACGCGCGGCCGTCGTCAACGAGACGGCTGGCTCAGTCCTTGAAAGTCTTAAAGCTGCAGGCCTTGCCTTTGTCGAGCTCATCAGGCGCTTGAGGCGTGATCCGCTTTGGATCAAGCGCTTTGCGATGGCGCTGGCATGCCTGGCTGCGACCGGATTGCTCGGGGCTTTGGGGCACTGGATTGCCCAAAAGCCCTTTTTTGCGATGCAACGCGTGATTGTCGAGGCTGCACCGGGTCATGCCCTCAACCATGTCCAGGACGGTTCAATCCAATTGGCGCTGCGTCGAATAGGGTTTTTTGATTTTTTCTCGCTTGACCTTGAGAGCGTTCGCGATCAGGTGCAGCAGGTCGACTGGGTCCGCAAGGTGCAAGTGCGACGCGTCTGGCCCAACGCCTTGCTCCTGGAAGTTGAAGAGCATCAGCCGATCGCGATCTGGAACGGTGATCGCTTGATCAACCACCACGGCGAGCTTTTCACGGCAAACTTCGCCGAAGCCGAAATCGCAGGCGATTTGCCGCAGCTCATCGGCCCGGATGGCTCGCATCCTCAGGTGCTCGCCCGCTGGCGCGATTTAAGGCAATGGCTTGCTCCGCTTGCGCGTTCGCCAAGCGTGGTATCGCTGTCGGCCAGTCACGCCTGGCAGGCCCGGCTTGACGACGGCAGCCTGATTTTGCTGGGACGCGATGAAGGGCTTGGCATCGAACATCGGGTGGCGCGTTGGGTGGAATCGCATCGCAGCGTGATGGAGCGCCTCATGAAACCTGTGGCGGCGGTGGATTTGCGTTATCCCAACGGTTTTGCCTTGCAGATGGCCGAGCAGCAGGGCGGGCACATGGGCTTAAAAAAGAGTGCAAAGAGGGACAAATGACACGAGATGCCAAAGATCTGATTGTTGGGCTCGATATCGGCACCTCGAAAATCGTGGCCATGGTGGCTGAATTGACGATTGACGGACGCATCGAAATTATCGGGCTCGGACAGCACGAATCGCGCGGCTTGAAAAAAGGTGTGGTGGTGAACATTGAGGCCACGGTGGCTTCGATTCAACGTGCGCTTGAAGAAGCCGAATTGATGGCCGATTGCAAGATCCGCTCGGTCTACACCGGCATTGCCGGCAGCCACATTCGCAGTTTCAACTCATCGGGAATGGTTGCGATCAAGGAAAAAGAAGTCACCGAAGCCGATATAGCCCGGGTGATCGAAACCGCAAAAGCGGTCAACATCCCGACCGATCAGCAAATCCTGCATGTGCTTCCCCAGGAGTTTGTGGTTGACGGCCAGGACGATATCCGCGAGCCGATCGGCATGAGCGGGGTCAGGCTTGAAACCAAGGTCCACATCGTCACCGGCGCGGTATCGGCTGCGCAAAACATCGTCAAGTGCGTGCGACGCTGCGGGCTGGAGGTTCAGGATTTGATCCTGCAGCCGCTTGCCTCGAGTTACGCGGTGCTGACTTCCGATGAAAAAGAGCTTGGCGTAGCACTTGTGGATATCGGTGGAGGGACCACGGATATTGCGATCTTCACCGAAGGTGCGATTCGGCATACGGCAGTGATTCCGATTGCCGGGGATCAAATCACCAACGATATCGCTATGGCTTTAAGAACGCCAACGCCTGAGGCGGAAGAAATTAAACTTCGCCACGGGATTGCCAAAGAGGTGCTTGCCGATCCAGCGGCGCGAATTGAGGTACCCGGCCTGGGCGATCGGGCGCCACGCCATATGTCGCGTCAGGCGCTTGCGGCCGTGATCGAACCGCGGGTTGAAGAATTATTTTCCCTCGTCAATCAGGTGATTCGCGAATCGGGCTATGAGGAGTTGCTGTCTTCAGGCATTGTGATGACCGGTGGCACCACCTTAATGCCGGGCATGGTCGAGCTGGCTGAGGATATATTCCTCAAGCCGGTACGCGTGGGTATGCCTGATTACAGCGGAGGGCTGGCTGATGTGGTCGCTTCGCCGCGGTTTTCAACCGCGGTGGGGCTGATTGAGGAGGCGCGGATCCAGCGCTTGCGGGGAATGCGGGTGGCGCAGCAAGGGGGCTCATTCAAGGAGACAATGCGGCGCATGAAGGACTGGTTTCTTGGCAACTTCTAGCCGGGAAACGGTGGGGGGTGTTGGCCGGGGTCGGCACAACAGTACAGGCTGAACGACATGGAGGGTACGTTATGAGTTTTGAAATGTTGGACGATGAGCCGGCACCGGAAGGCGCGGTCATCAAAGTGGTCGGCGTTGGCGGTGCGGGCGGCAACGCGGTCAATCACATGATTTCACGCGGGGTGCAAGGCGTTGAATTCATTGCAATGAACACCGACAAACAAGCGCTGATCAAATCGGGCGCTGCACACATCATACAGCTTGGCGAGGCTGGATTAGGTGCCGGTGCAAACCCGGAAGCAGGCCGAGATTCGGCGCGCGCACGCGAGCTGGAGATTCGAGCAGCGCTCGAGGGCGCCAACATGGTCTTTCTGACGGCAGGCATGGGCAAAGGCACCGGAACCGGCGCTTCCCCGGTGGTGGCATCGATTGCCAAAGACATGGGAATTCTGACCGTCGGTGTGGTCACCAAACCCTTCGATTTTGAAGGCTCCCGGAAAATGAAAGTGGCCGAAGCTGGGATCGACGCGCTGGTTGAGCATGTTGATTCGCTGATCGTTGTTTTGAATCAAAAGCTCTTTGAGGTGATGGACGAGGACGCGAGTCTGCAAGATGCCTTCAAGCAGGCCGATAATGTTTTGCACAATGCTGTGGCTGGCATTGCCGAAATCATCAATGTTCCAGGTCTGGTCAACGTTGATTTCGCCGACGTGCGCACCGTGATGGCTGAGCAGGGCAAGGCCATGATGGGTATTGGCGAATCGGCCGGGATGGATCGGGCACGTATTGCAGCCGAACAGGCTGTGGCTTCGCCTTTGCTCGACGGGGTTGACCTCAACGGTGCGCGCGGCGTGATCGTAAACATCACCGCCGCCCACAATCTCAAGCTTCGCGAAACCAACGAGGTGATTAACACCATCCGTGAGTTTTGTTCAGAGGACGCCACGATCATTCACGGCACCGTGTTTGACGACAACATGGGCGACAGCCTGAGGGTGACCGTGGTGGCAACCGGCATCGGTCGAAGTCGGGTGATGCCCAAGCCTCCGGTTCTTGTGAGTGCACCACTTGCTATACCGCGCACTGGGACCTACGACGCGCCGCTTGCCCCATCGCCGGCTGCATCCGCGGGCTTGATCGGACAGGCTGCATCGCCTTCGCCCGCAGCAACGCCGAGCATGCCGTCGGCTTTTTCTTCGCCTTCTGTGCCATCACCTGCATTTCAGGCCGCCATGTCGACCCCGCCGACCCAGGCTGCAACAACGGCCATGGCTACAAGCGCCCAGTCAGCGCCGCAATCCCCCAATCCCTATGCGGGCAACCTCGATACGCCAACAGTGTGGCGTGACCCCAGGGCGGCGGCTTCGGCCAGAGTGGCTGCCTTGGAAGAAAGCGGGGTGGAGAAGCTCGATATTCCCGCGTTTTTAAGACGGCAAGCCGACTGAGTAAGACGGCAAGCCGACGAAGCCCGTGATTTCAGGCCCTCATCAACCGGCTGATCCCATCGCCCAGGATCACGACCCGATCGCGCAGCGAGGCGGCGAGCTTTGGAACCCCACCCCAAAAGCTTGCCCGCCCGCTACCCGCAAA